>JGI12481J13897_1000272_pt1 | contig 21823 bp, 19 predicted proteins | sample TtaePargueraPR_FD_13897 | JGI IMG/M metagenome (IMG submission 13897)
GTGCCCGTTATTTTCGTTACGGCGAAGGCGATGCCGTCCGAGCTCGAACGGTTTCGGGACATGGGCGCGGCGGGTGTGATCGCAAAGCCCTTTGATCCGATGACGCTCCCGGATCAATTACGGGAAATCTGGGACGAGAAAAGTGGGTGATATCGAACGAAAGTTCGAAGAGAAACTTGCCGACCTCAAGCTTCAATATGCCAAGAGGCTTGAAGAAAAACTCCAAGAATTTGAGCGGCTGTCCGTGTCGATGACCAGCGGGTCGGTAGATGATGATGGCTCGATACTAACCGAAATCCAGCAGAACGCGCATAAGCTCGCAGGCAGCGCGGCAACCTTCGGGTTCCCCGAATTGGGAGATGCCGCGGCAGATCTAGAGGAATTCTGCGTTCATTTGACCGCTGGCGGGGGCCCTGTCGGGCAGGATCAACGTGACCAGGTTGCCGAGCGGATTTCCGCCTTCCGGACGCTGATGTCCAAAGACTAGGACACCTGTCGCACCCGATGACCCCGTGTTACCCCGCACGGCCATGATCCTGCCAAAAGGGGCGCTCCCAAATTCAGATAAAAAAAACCAGAATTTCGGGGGACCGAAATTCTGGCTGAAAGTTCATTGGGGGGGAATACGAGTAAACCTAGATCTGTTCAGTGAAGCAGTGGTCCACGGGCTGCAGGAAACTTGATCCACGATAATTTCTGTCGCTGATAGAGATATAAGCATGCGTTGTTAGCCGCGAATAAACGTCGTATTGCTGCGGTGTTAATAAGTGTTAACGGGGGAGGAGAAACCGGGCCTGCCGGTTGGTGCTATTTGGTCTCGGCTTTTTTGGCGCCGGCCATGAACTGGGACATGAAGGATTTCTGCATGCTTTCCCAGGCCTCTAACCCTGTCGGGAGCCACATTTTGGCCAGGGTTTCCGCATCCGCGCTTTCCAGGTATTCGGTCATGCGCTCCTGGACGATCTTCATCATCGCGGCCTGGAACCCTTCAACGTTGGGCCAGCCGAAGAAGGCGCGCGCCTCTTCCGGGGTGCAGTCGATGTCGATCGTGAATTTCATGCCCCAATCCTCTGATTATGGCTTCTCTTGGTCTCCATGCGGCGTCTAGGACCGGACTTTGACGTAACTGCCCGGTGCCGCTTCGATGATTTTCAGCTTCCCATCCCCTGGCTTGCGGGCCGGAACCTGGTCACCCGATTTCGGACCAAGCCAGTTATCCCAGTCCGGCCACCACGAGCCTGGCGTTTCGGTCGCGTCTTCGAACCAAGCGTCGAACTCATCATGGGTTTCGTTCTTATCGTTGGTCCAATATTGGTACTTGTTCTTCGACGGCGGATTGATCACGCCTGCAATGTGCCCGGAGCCGGCCAGCATGAAGCGTTTGGGCCCACCATACAGTTGGGTCGCTTTGAACACTGACGTTGCCGGGGCAATGTGATCTTCCTTCGACGCCTGGATATAGACGGGAATCTTGACGTTCTCCAAATCAACCGGCTCGCCCAAGACCGAAAAGGAGTTGGGTTTGGATAATCTGTTGTCCTGATACATGCTGCGCAGATAATCCAGCAGCAACTGTGCGGGAAAACGCGTGGAGTCGGCATTCCAGAACAAAAGGTCGAAGATCGGCGGCTCCTTGCCCATCAAATAGTTGTTGATCATGAAGTACCAGATCAGGTCGTTTGCCCGGAGCAGGTTGAACGTCGCCGCCATGGCGGCGCCATCGAGATAGCCCTTCTTGCGGACTTGTTGCTCCAAGAGGTCGACTTGCTTTGGATCGGTAAATAGGAGCAATTCGCCCGCTTCGGTAAAGTCCACCTGCGCCGCGAAAAAGGTGGCTGCGGTAATCCGGTCATCACCGTGGGCACCCATATAAGCCAATGCAGATGCGAGCAAAGTGCCGCCGATACAATAGCCGATGGCACTAACCTGTTTTTCGCCGGTGGCCTGCTCGACCGCGTCGAGGGCTGTAAAAATCCCGTCGCGGATATAATCGTCGAAGCTCTTGTCGGCGAGACGTTCGTCGGGGTTTACCCAAGACATGACGAACACCGTATAGCCTTCGTCAACGGCCCACTTGATGAACGAATTGTCGGGCCGTAAATCGAGGATATAGAATTTGTTGATCCACGGCGGGATGATCAGCAAAGGCTCCTTAAAGACTTTCTCCGTGGTCGGCTCGTACTGGATCAACTGGAACAGTTCGTTTTGAAAGACCACCGCGCCTGGGGTGACGGCGACATTCACGCCGACCTCGAAGGCATCCATGTCGGTTTGGCGGATGGTCAACTGGCCGTTACTGCGTTTCAAATCCTCGGCAAAGTTCTGCATTCCCTTGACCAAATTCTGGCCTTTGGTGTCGGCGGTTTCCCGCAGCACCACGGGGTTGGTCAGGGCAAAGTTGCTTGGGCTTAACGCATCAACGATCTGACGGCAGAAGAAGTCAACTTTCTGCAGTGTGTCGGGATCGACACCTTCGATGCCGCTGCAGATCTTTTTCATCCAGTTGGTGTTCAGCAGGTAAGCCTGCTTGATGTAGTCGAATACCGGGTTTTCTTCCCAGGCGGGATCCTTGAAGCGGTTGTCACCGGGTTCGGGCTCGGCAACGGGCTCTGCTTCAGCGTTCTGGTTGAGGAGCCGCTGAGTCGTATTCAGCCAAAGGGACTGATAGTCGCGCAACAACTCCATCTGTGCTTCAAGCAAGGTGCCCGGATCAATCAATTTGCCGGCATTGAGATCAGGTAAGGGCGTTTTCCCAAAGAGCTGGCCAAACGCTTCGGGTAGAGCGGCCCCGGCGTTGCCGTTTCCATTGGTAGGGGTGAAGTTGGACCAACTATCCGCCCAATTGGTCATGGCTTGCTGATAGGCGGCCGCCATTTGCCCCATACTTTCGGCGAAACCCTCGGTAAAGCTGCTGGCAAGCCCGGCCGCATCCGCAGCCGAACCGCCCTGCGGTTTGTCCTTTTGCTTTTTGTCGCCTTTTTGATCTTTGGGGCGTTTGGCCATGGAATTGTCCTTTGGGTTAATACATGTGCTGGCCGCCGTTCACGGACAAGGTGGAGCCCGTAATAAATCCGGCGTCGTCGGCAACCAGAAAGAGGATGGCGCGGGCGATTTCCTCGGCTTTGCCCAGGCGGCCAACCGGAATCCTCTCGACGATCTTCTCCAGGACCCGTTCGGGAACGGCGGAAACCATATCCGTGTCGATATAACCCGGTGCTACCGCGTTCACGGTGATCCCGATCGCGGCGCCTTCCTGGGCGAGGGCCTTGGTGAAGCCGTGAATGCCCGATTTGGCGGCGGCGTAGTTGACTTGGCCATATTGACCGGCTTGTCCATTGATGGAGCCGATATTGACGATGCGGCCGAACTTACGCTCGCGCATGCCTTCGATCACTGCCCGGCTCATGTTGAAGCATGACCCCAAGTTGGTATCGATAACCGCGTGCCAATTTTCGGGGGTCATTTTGTGCATGGTCCCGTCACGGGTAATCCCGGCATTGTTGACCAGCACCTCGACGGGACCGAGATCATTGGTGACCTGGGCGACGCCCGTGATGCAGGCATCATAGTCCGAAACGTCCCATTTGTAGGCGGGAATGCCAGTTTCGTCGGTAAACTGGCGTGCACGCTTATCGTTTCCGCCGTAATTCGCGGCGACTGAATATCCGGCGTCGCGTAGTGCTTTGCTGGTGGCGCCCCCGATACCGCGAGTTCCGCCCGTAACAATGGCTACTTTGCCCATTACTCATTCTCCCCAAGCTTTTGTGTTTCGGCGGTTTCGTCCGCCCAAACTTTTTCGTGAATAAATTCCACGCTCAAAAATCTAGCATCCGCCCCGCTTCGCGGAAATCCGAATCATTTGTGATTTTTATGACAGGCGGTGTGGGTGGAAACAAAAAGAGCGTGGAACCGATACCGGCACCACGCTCAATTCAGGTTCCATGACGTCTGATTAGGCGTTCAGGAAAGGTTTGACGAAAGATTCAACCGTACCGTCTACGCGGCTTTTGACCGGTTCGAACGTCTTTACGGCCGTATCGGTGGCAATCTTGTTGAGTTTCGTGGTTTGGGCGATTGCCTGGTTCAGGGACTTATTCACGGCTTCGATCTGAAGATCGATGAATTCCTGCGGGGTCTTGGCTGCGAAGACCTTCTGGAGGACGTCCATGCCTTCGGTGGTCGATTCCTTCGAGAAGGACATGACCTGCTCATAATAGGCTTCAGCCCCCGCGACAGCGGCCGAGGACGCGGCGGAGACAGCTTCGAGGTTGTCCTTGCCGTAGGTCATCAGCTTGTCATACGACGTCTTGGTGACGTCCATTTGCTCTTTACCCATGGCCGCAGCATTCTTGTAGCCTTCGGCAGCCGCTTCGGCGCCCATGTTCATGGCGGTTTTCAGGGTTTCCTGGCTCACCGAGGCAAGCGTTTCGATGGTCTCGGCGGCCGCTTCGGCGGTGTCTTTGGCCACCGTAGTCTTGGCTTTAGTGGTGCTCATTTGATCAGCTCCTATAGTCACAACGTTATTTTGCGCGACAGAAATTTTGCGATGCAAAAACATAATAGCCCACGGATTTCCCGTGTCAATGGCTTTTTTGCATTGCAAAATATTTTGCAGTACAATATATTTTGTCAAGTATGGCAGACTGGTTCGTCTGTAACCGGCCAAAAGCCCCGGAATTCAGCAGGAATCTTGTGGAATCTTCCGGAATTTGGGGGCTCGGCTATCGGAATGTGAATAGAGGACCGCCCCATGCCCAAAGGTCAGGCCAACCCGGACGACCCCATCATCATCAAGAAATACGCCAATCGCCGGCTGTACAATACGGCGGTGGCCGAATTCGTGACCCTCGATGATCTCTACACCATGGTCAAGGAGGGGAAGCAATTCGTCGTGCGCGACGCCAAGTCGGACACGGATATCACCACGTCCATCCTGGCCCAGATCCTGGCCGAGGAAGAGGGCCGCGGCAACAACCTGCTGCCCCTCAACTATCTCCGCCAGCTTTTGAGTTTCTATAACGAAGGGGTCGGACAATATCTGTCCACCTATCTCGATCAGAGCATGGAAAATTTCTCCAGCAATCAACAGCAGATCATGAAGCAGATGCAGGGCATGTTCGGCGGAGCGGACGCTTTGCAGCAGATCAATGAAATCAATCGTCGCAACATGGAGATTTTCCAGAAGTCGTTGGCCATGTTCGGCACGTCAAACCCGAATGCCAATTCCGGCAATGGCGCCCATGGCAACGGCAATGGGGCAGTTGCCAGCGACGAGGCGCAAACGCAGATTAAGGATCTCGAGCAACAAGTAGCGACGCTTCAACAGCGGCTCGAGGAGCTCTCCAAAGACAAGTAACCCCAGACAGCCGATCAACAATAAGGGGCTAGTCCCGTCATGGATGACACAACAATCAAACGTACGTACGCTTTCGACGAAATCGATGTCGGTATGACCGGCAAATATGTTCGTGTTCTGACTGCCGCGGATATCGAGAAGTTCTCCGAGGTTTCGGGCGACGTAAACCCGATCCATCTGGATGAGGCCTACGCCAGATCGTCCATTTTCGGCGAACGCATCAGCCACGGTATTCTGACTGCCGGTTACATCTCGGCGACCTTTGCCAATGAATTTCCGGGGCCGGGTTGGATTTACGTTAACCAGTCGCTCCGCTTCAAGGCGCCGGTGAAAATAGGCGACGAGGTTCACACGGTCGTCACCGTCGCACGCTGTGTGCCGGAAAAGAAATTCGTAGAATTCAAAACCGTCTGTAAAGTCGGTGATGCGGTCGTTCTCGATGGAGAGGCGACCCTCATGGCGCCGCGCCTGGTCACAGGCTAAGAAAACCAGTTAATCTGGTCGGGCGGCGTATCGAGCCGCGAACAATGAAGATCCCGTCGAAGGGCGGGGCACCAAAGGAAGATCAGAGGGAAGAACGGCGATGGCCTCGGAGCCGTCGTCTTTGAGGAGGAAAACGTGGCACAGGATAATGATATCGTCATCGCCGGTGCGGCCCGCACCGCCATCGGCAGTTTCGGCGGCGGCCTTTCGCCGCTGGCCAGTCATGAATTGGGCGCCATTGTCATTGCTGAGGCCCTGAAGCGGGCGGACGTCGATCCGGCCGATGTTGCCGAGGTGGTGATGGGGCAAGTTCTGTCGGCGGGCGCCGGCATGAACCCTGCGCGCCAAGCGGCAATGGCGGCGGGTGTCCCGAAAGAGAGGACGGCCTATGGCATCAATCAGGTCTGCGGCTCGGGCCTGCGCACGATTGCGTTGGGTGCTCAGGCGATCAAGGTCGGCGACGCGGGTGTCGTCGTTGCCGGTGGCCATGAAAGCATGTCCAACGCGCCGCACTGCGCTAAGCTCCGTGACGGCACGAAGATGGGTCCCGTCGAGTTCGTCGATACCATGATCAAGGATGGCCTGTGGGACGTCTTCAACGGCTATCACATGGGCAACACGGCGGAGAACGTGGCCAATCAATGGCAGATTACCCGCGAGCAGCAGGACGTCTTCGCCGCGGAATCGCAGGCGCGGGCCGAAGCCGCCCAGAAGGCCGGCAAGTTCGCCGATGAGATCATTGCCGTGACGGTCAAGAATCGCAAAGGCGATATCGTTGTCGATACGGATGAACATCCCCGCCACGGGACGACGGTTGAAGCCCTCGGCAAACTGCGTCCTGCCTTCGACAAGGAGGGGAGTGTCACCGCCGGCAATGCATCCGGGGTCAATGACGGTGCCGCGGCGACCGTGCTGATGACGGCGGCCGAGGCCAAGAAGCGTGGTATCAAGCCGCTGGCGCGGATCGCTTCCTGGGCTACGGTTGGTTTGGATCCGGCGATCATGGGCGCAGGCCCGATCCCGGCGAGCCAGGCGGCCCTCGAGAAAGCGGGCTGGACCGTCGACGATCTCGATTTGATCGAGGCCAACGAAGCCTTTGCGGCACAGGCCTGTGCGGTTTCCAAGGAATTAGGTTTCGACGGTGACAAGGTGAACGTCAACGGCGGGGCCATCGCCCTCGGCCATCCCATCGGTGCGTCGGGAACCCGCATCCTGGTGACGCTGCTCTACGAGATGCAGCGGCGCGACGCGCATAAAGGTCTCGCCACCTTGTGTATCGGTGGCGGCATGGGCATCGCCATGTGTGTCGAGCGGGATTGACGGATGCCCGCCAACGATTTGGCGTTCGTACTTTAGTGCACGTATTTTAGAAACCCTGGCGACTCGCCCGTATTCTGTCAGGGGTTGCGGCGTCGTCTCCGGTACTCCGGGGGTGGCGCCGCTTTCCGTTGGTAGAACAATAAATTTTAGTCGGGCGGTGCCGAAGAGTCGAAATCTAGGTCGGATTCTGGTTCACGATTGGCACTAGTGACAAGTTGGACGTACGCGTCACTAAGAATGGCCGAAACTGAACTTGCCGGACCCACTGAGATTGGCCCTATTGTAAGTGGTTCAGATGAGACTAGCGGGCCAAGGCTCCCCGTCTCATCTGCAATATCAGCTAAGCGCCACTCGCCTCTTGAGACTGGTTGGAGGCCTTCAAAGCTTTGGTCGTCATAGCGAATCTCGATGAGCATTTCATAATGCGTAGTGACTGCTCCAGCCATTGTACGGACTTTTTCTAGAATCTGGAGGCAGTTGGCAATTTCGGCAATGATCCAACGTTGGTTAAGATGTGGGACCGGTTCGAGATTATCGCTACGTACAATCAATGCGATTCTTCCATCCTCGAAGACGTATGCTGCCACGACCTCCTCATATTGCCGGCTGTGGTCGCCCGATGGATATTGATACGTGATGACAGATCGAGCACCTCGCCGAACAGGTTGGTTTTGCCTGTGTCCCCTATCGCGAATTTCAGAATCTATTGTCCCAAAACGTATTGGGTCGTTGCCCAGACTGAACGTAAATCCTTTGTATCGATCCGTTAGACTTGAATCTTGCCAAATTGTCTCGATACCTGAAACTGCACGGGTTGGGACGAGACCGCACCAAAATCCAATTATCCGTCCCGTTTTTCTGCGATGAAACAGGGTGTTCTGGAAAATTTCTCGAAACTTAGCCCATTCGCTTACGTCTACTGGGGCGTTTATTTCGGGAGGTAGTGACAGCATTTCAACAAATATGCTGGCTAGCTCTCTTGCTAATCTATTTCGTTCCGACCGCTTGGTCTCAGGTGTTGGGTTGGCTTGGAGATTGTATAAAACGGGTCCTCTTCGGTGCCGTAAATCAAAGGGACGTTCGGTTTCCCATTCGCCGAACGCTTCATTGAAAACCTGGATCACAAAATCCTTTCCTGGTCGGATCGAAGCCCTACCGTACTCGACAAGCACATTTGGATTGGGCGATGGACGGGTTGCGTTTTCCGAAGTAACTGTCGTGATGTCAGCAACAAAAATACGACAAGCGTCAATTTTGGAGAAAATTACTTCTGCGACATTGATGTCTCCAACGACACCTTGAGTGTCTTGGTCACCACGTACGGCATCTTCTACACCGAGCTCGGTGTTTACGATGGTGATGGCCTGATCAATCGCCGAACGAATAAAATTCTTGTTGCGATCAGATGGGAGGTCGCTCTGCCAAGCGTAAAAGATAGTGTCGGGCATTTGGCGCCTCTGAATTCAGAACAACTGGATAGCCAATATATCCCATCTCGTGAATTCAGTGTTGCTAAAGGCTCAATTTCTTTGACGCAGAATGTCTGTTCCCGACAGTTTAATCCTGGCCGTAATACTTCACGCCGATCTTGATGCGGTCACGGCCTTGGGAGACGCGGTGGGCATTGGTGTCGCGTAGGGAATAGACGCAGCCGCAATATTCCTGCTGGTAGAATTGCTCCTCTTTGGAGATTTCCAGCATGCGCTGGGCACCGCCTTTCTTGCGCCAATTGTGGGTCCAATAGGAAAGCTCGGGATAGCGGGCCGCGGCCCGTTCACCGCAGTCGTTGATTTGTTCCAGGTTCTTCCAGCGCGAGGTGCCGAGGGTGCTGGTGAAAACCTTGAAGCCGTGTTCGATGGCGTAGAGGGCGCTGCGCTCGAACCGCATGTCGAAACAGGCCGTGCAGCGGGCGCCCCGTTCCGGTTCCCATTCCAGGCCTTTGACCCGTTCGAACCAGTTGTCCGTGTCGTAGTCGAGATCGACAAAGGAAACGCCGAGTTTTTCGGCGTGGCGCTTGTTTTCGTCCTTGCGGAGGTCGTATTCGCGGCGGGGGTGAATGTTGGGATTGTAGAACAATACCTCGTAGTCGATGCCAGAGCGCGCCAACTCGTTCATCACGTCACCGGCGCAGGGCGCACAGCAGGAATGGAGCAACAACCGAGTCTCGCCCCCCGGCGCGGTAAGCGTCGGACGGTCGTCGGGATCGGTGGGGCTCTTCGTCTTGTTCATCAGCGGAACACTTCTGCAGCGGCTCGATTTTGCTCCTCGTGCGGCTGTATACCCTGCCCCGGCGCGGCGGCGCAATCCCCTGCAAAATGATGGGGCGGACAAATACCCGATATTCTTAGTCACCTGTGGATATAATATTTTGTTTAAAAACAATATCATAGTATATATTATACATATTTTAGTTAATCAAATAAGGTGGCAGATTGTGGGCGCTGAAAGCGGTTGTCACATTGATTAACTATAAAACGTATAATTATAGCTGCTTCTCTCACCGTGGCGGACATTCTCTCGGTAACTTTTTATTAACCATTTGCCGCAAGATTGCACCTAACAAAAGGTTAACAGGCCAGGATTCCCGCCGTTGCCGCTATCGGTCGCGTGTTAAGGGAAACCGGTTTCACCAAGGCTAGGCATCTATGGCAGGGAGGACCGCCATGGCTCATAAACCCCGTGAAGGGTTTTGGATTTCCGTTTTGGCAGTGGGTGCCCTCTGTGCCTTTCTCGTCCCCATCCTTCTAGCGACATTTGCCACCCGCGACTCCCAGGCAGCGGATCAGGCGGGCCGTAACCAAGTATCCGCGTCCGTGGCCGGGCCCGGCACTGGGGCAGCCGTCGACGAGAAATGCGGCGATCGCGCCTGGATCGTCGAGGCTCTCGGCGGGGAGCATGGCGAGGTTTGGCAGTCCAGCGGCCAATCGGCGGCGGGCATGGTGATCGAACTGTTTACCTCGCCGGCGGGAACCTGGACCCTGATTATAACCCGGCCCGACGGCGTAGCTTGTCTGCTGGCCACGGGGAAGAACTGGTCCGGAGTGCCGGGCAAGCTTGGCGGGAAAATGCCCAGATTCTCGGATGGTCCTGCGGCCGGCGCGTTACAAGGCCGGGAACTAGGCCGTCCGGCTCAAACAGCGGCCTAAACTGTAAAAAGCCTTGTTACGGCAAGGTTTTTTCCCCATTTGGGAAATTGAAGGTTAACGGTGGACGACAGATAATTGATTCAACAAGCCCCTCAGGCGTGGTATACATCCGGCGACCGGATACCGCTGTCGACGTGCCGTTGAACAAAGCCGGAAACCCTTGCAGCCGATAGGCCGAGTATGGCCCGCACTGGCGCTGGGGAAAGGCATTGGGGGAAATGGCTTGGGGTGCGGAGAGACCGGCAAGCGAATCAAATAACGGCTCGAAGCGGCATGAAAGAAAAAACTCTGCTCTTGATGAAACGCGTCCCGTGGGCGGCCGTGCTCATTCTTGTGTCGGTTCTTCCCATTTTGGTTCTCGATTTCCGGCCGTCGGGCGCGGCGTTGATTCCCGATGCACTGACCTCTGGCACGGATATTGAAACCGCGTCCCTCCCGGAAGCGACCGAGCCGATCGTCGAAGCGCCGCAGCTGGAGGAGGAGACGGGGCCCATCACTGTTAGCCGCACGCTGCATATCGGCCGTGGCGACACGCTCATGAAGTTGCTGACCAAGGCCGGTGTCGACCGCCGCGATGCGCACAACGCCATTGAAGCCCTCCGCGATCACTTCGATCCGCGCCGCTTGCGTCTCGATCACCAGGTTGTTGTCGATTTCGAATATCCGCGTGACGATCCGGACGCCCAATCCTTTGCGGCGCTGACCATTCGCCCAGATCGGCTCCATGCGGTCGTGGTGAGCCGTGTCGATGACGGCTTCAAAGCGCAGAAGACCAAGAAAGAGGTCAACCGTGGCCTTGTTCGCGCCGACGGCGTAATCAAATCGAGCCTCTATGTGGCCGCCACCAAGGCAGGCGTTCCGCCGGCGGTTCTGGTGGAATTGGTGCGTATCTATTCCTGGGATCTCGACTTCCAGCGCTCCATCCAGCCGGAGGATCGGTTCGAGGTCATGTACGAGCGCTATGTGACCGAGGACGGTAAAGCCGTTCGCTATGGCGATATCCTTTACGCCAATCTGGTGCTTCAGGGTGAGCCCCATATGCTTTACCGGTATCAATCCAAGGACGGAAATTTCGTCGATTATTATGACGAAAACGGTAAAGGCGCGCGCAAGGCTTTGATGCGGACGCCCATCAACGGGGCCCGGTTGTCATCCGGCTACGGTGTTCGCCGCCATCCCATCCTCGGCTTTAACAAGATGCACCGGGGGGTCGATTTTGCCGCGCCCAAGGGGACGCCCGTCTATGCCGCCGGTAACGGCACCATTGTCTATCGTGGCCGCAACGGCGGTTACGGCAACTACGTTCGCATCCGCCACAATGCCGAATTCTCCACCGCTTATGCCCACCTCAACGGGTTCTCCGCGAAGGCGCGCAAAGGCGCCCGGGTGAAGCAGGGCGATGTCATCGGATATGTCGGCTCGACCGGCCGATCGACCGGGGCGCACCTTCACTACGAGATCTTGCGGCGCGGCCGGCAGGTCAATCCCATGCGGGTAAAGATGCCGTCCAGTGAAACATTGGCCGGTGCCGAAATGAAGCGGTTCCAATCCGCGCGTGTGCAGATCGATGCGCAACTCGCGGCACTGCCGCACAGCACGCAGGTTGCCGAAAGCAACTAAGGAAACACAGTCGGATAGAAAGGCGGCCGTTAGGCCGCTTCCGCCGCGACCTCTACCCCATTGATGGAAAGGCCAGACCCGCTCGCGGTCACGCGGACCGTGTCGCCGTCGGAAATCTTATCCTCGAGCAACATGGCCGCTAACGGGTTTTCCAGGTTGCGCTGGATCACCCGCTTCAAGGGCCGCGCGCCATAGACCTGATCGTATCCGGCATCGGCCAGCCATTTCAGCGCGCCGTCATCGAGATCGAGCGAAATCTTACGATCTTCCAGGCGCTTCCGCAGACGGTCGAGCTGGATGTCCACGATGCCGCCCATGTGTTCGCGGAACAACCGGTGGAACAGGATGATCTCGTCCAACCGGTTGAGGAACTCGGGGCGGAAGGAGGCTCTGACGATCTCCATCACCTGATCGCGTACCTCCGTCGAATCGTGGCCCTCCTCCTGTGCGGCAAGAATCTCCGCGCCGAGATTGGAGGTCAGGATGATCAATGTGTTGCGGAAATCCACCGTCCGGCCTTGACCGTCGGTCAAGCGACCGTCGTCCAACACCTGCAGCAGGATATTGAAGACGTCCGGATGGGCTTTTTCGATCTCGTCGAACAGGATCACCTGATAAGGCCGGCGGCGGACCGCTTCGGTCAGCGCGCCGCCTTCCTCGTAGCCGACATAGCCGGGCGGTGCGCCGATGAGCCGGGCAACCGCGTGCTTCTCCATGTACTCGGACATGTCGAGCCGCTGCATGGCGGTTTCGTCATCGAACAGAAATTCGGCGAGCGCCTTGGTCAACTCGGTCTTGCCGACACCCGTTGGACCGATGAACAGGAACGACCCCAACGGCCGCTGAGGATCGCCCAGCCCGGCGCGGGCGCGCCGGACGGCATTTGAGACGGCGGCTAGGGCTTCTTTCTGACCGATGACCCGTTCCGCCAGCACATCTTCCATGTGAACGAGCTTCTCACGCTCGCCCTGCAACATCTTGTCGACGGGGATACCGGTCCATCGCGAGACGACAGCCGCGATTTGCTCCTCAGTCACCGTCTCCTGAACTAGCTTGTGCTCCTCGGCGGTCTCGGCGGCTTGGAGCTTTCTTTCTAGCTCGGGGATTTCGCCGTACTGGAGCTCGCCCGCTTTTTCGTATTGCCCATCGCGGAGCGCAATCTCCAGATCGATGCGGGCCTGGTCGAGTTCTTCTTTCACCTTATGGGTGGCGGCGATTTCGTCCTTCTCCGTCGTCCATTTGGCCGTCATGTCGGCCGATTTGGCTTCGAGGTCGGCGAGTTCTTCGTTCAGCTTCTCCAGCCGGTCCTTCGATGCCTTGTCCTCTTCCTTCTTGAGGGCCTCGCGCTCGATCTTCAACTGAATGATCCGGCGGTCCAACTCGTCGATATCCTCGGGCTTGGAATCCACCTCCATGCGCAGCCGGCTGGCGGCTTCGTCGACCAGGTCGATGGCCTTATCAGGCAGAAACCGGTCGGTAATGTACCGGTTGGAAAGCACAGCCGCCGAGACCAGAGCGCCATCGGTAATGCGGACCCCATGATGCAGGTCGTACTTTTCCTTGATGCCGCGCAGGATGGAAATGGTGTCTTCCACGGTCGGCTCGGAAATGAACACCGGCTGGAACCGCCGTGCGAGCGCCGCGTCCTTTTCAACATGTTTGCGGTATTCGTTGAGGGTCGTGGCACCGACGCAGTGCAACTCGCCGCGTGCCAAGGCCGGTTTGAGCAGATTGGACGCGTCGATGGCGCCTTCCGCCGCGCCGGCACCGACCAACGTATGCATTTCGTCGATGAACAGGATGATCTCGCCCATGGAATCGACAACTTCGTTGAGCACGGCCTTGAGGCGTTCCTCGAACTCGCCGCGGAATTTGGCGCCTGCCAATAGCGCCCCAAGATCGAGCACGATCAGGCGTTTATCGATAAGTGCCTCGGGGACGTCGCCGTTGACGATCCGCTGCGCGAGTCCTTCGACGATGGCGGTTTTACCAACGCCGGGCTCACCGATTAGGACGGGATTGTTTTTGGTGCGGCGCGCCAGCACTTGGATGGTGCGGCGGATTTCCTCGTCGCGGCCGATCACCGGATCGAGCTTGCCGGACCGCGCTTCCGCCGTCAGATCGCGGCCGTACTTCTTGAGAGCGTCGTAGCTGTCCTCGGCCGTCGCGGAATCGGCCTTGCGACCGTGGCGCACGTCCTCGATTGCCTTGTTCAGGTTCTGAGGGGTGACACCGGCGTCGGCGAGCACCTTATGAGAGGGCGTGCCGGGCAAGATGGCGAGTGCCAGCAACAGCCGTTCGGCGGTGACGAAGGAATCGCCGGCCTTCTCAGCCAGTTCCTCGGCTTGGGCCAAGACCTTGGTCAGTTCCTGCGACACATAGACTTGACCGGCACCGGCGCCTTCCACCTGGGGCAGGCGTTTCAATTCTTCGCTAACATGCTGGTGGGCTTGGGTCGGGTTGCCGCCCGCTGCAGTAATAAGGTTGGATGCCAACCCCTCCTTGTCTTCCAACAACACCTTCAAAAGGTGCTCCGGTGTCAGTTGCTGATGGGAAAGACGGCTGGCCGTAGTCTGCGCGGACTGGATGAAGCCCCGAGAACGCTCGGTGTATTTTTCGAAATCCATTTGGATCCACCTTTACTTCGACAAGGCAATTCGCCCCTATTATAAGGCAACGAACCACCCCTCATTAGATGGGTAACGATGCTACCTTAAATATGTCGTGCCCGCAGGCGGCTGCAAGTGGGAACAGACGGCATTTTGCACCCCGGGATTCCGCAAAAATGGCTGTAATGATCAAAAAACTCTACCGTTACCCCGTTAAGGGCATGACGGCGCAACCCCTGGATCGCGTCGATTTGGAGGTCGGTCGCGAGATGCCATTCGATCGCGCCTACGCCCTGGCCCGCTCAAATACGGCATTTGATTCCGGCCATCCCACCTGGCTTGCCAAGACCAACTTCCTCATGTTGATGCGGGACGAGCGCATGGCGGAGATCGAGGCGGGCTTCGATCCGGCGACGAAGACCTTGTCCCTTTCATTGGAAGGCCGCGCTCTGGCGGAAGGTTGTCTGGATGACGCGGATGGCCGTGCCCGCATCGAAAACGCCGTTGCCGACGTCTTGGGACTGGGCGAGAGCGAACGGCCGCGACTTGTCGCGGCGCCGGGCCATACCTTCTCCGATTATGATGCCAAGGTCATATCGCTGATCAATTTGGCGTCGGTCGAGGCGCTTGCCGAGGTCATGGGTGAACCGGTCGATCCCCTACGGTTTCGGGGAAACCTCTATGTCGAGGGGGCGGCGCCATGGGCGGAGTTCGATTGGATCGGCCGGCAGATCAAAATCGGCGGTGTTGTGCTGGAGCCTATCCACCGCACCAAGCGATGCGCGGCAACCAACGTGAACCCGGTCACCGCCGCGCGGGATCTGAACATTCCGAAGGCGCTGCAGAAAACCTACGGACATATGGATATGGGAATTTACGCGCGTGTCGTTGCGCCCGGTACCATCGCCCCAGGCAAAAGTCTCGAAATCAGCTAGCGTTCGCTGAAAAGGCCTTAAAGCGCGATCTGATCCGGTGTTTCGTCGGCATCGCTGCTTGCGGCTTCCGCTTTATCCGCGGTTTTCTCGCCGTCCGACCCACCGTCGGCGGCAATTTCCACCACTTCGCCGGATTTCTCCCCACTACCGTTGTTGGCGCCGTTGTTGCGGCCAGCACCATTGGCGCGGCTCCTCCGGGACGGCCTCCGACCGCCATTTGATCCGTTGCCGTGGGAACGATCGGGCGTTTCGCTGCTCTCGGCCTGTTGCTCCTCGCCCTGTGAGGCGCTCTGCGGGGCTTCGTTCGCGCCGCCGTTGCTCTGCGCGGCGACGTCCGTGCCCTCGTTCGTTTCTTCATCTTGTTGATTGTCGTCGGCGCGGTTGTCATGTCCGCCATTGAAGCGGCGGTTCCGCTGGGCGTCGCTATTCCGCTCTGCGTCGGCGTTCAAAATGCGGAAATAATGTTCGGCGTGTTGGAAGAAGTTTTCGGAGGCGATCCGGTCGCCCGAGGACAAAGCGTCCCGTGCCAACATCAAATATTTCTCATAGACCTGCTGGGCGGTCCCCCGAACGCGTCCCTCAGGGCCATTGCTATCGAAATTATTGTTGCGCGGTTGACGTTTGCCGGTCCCGCGATTACGGCCTCGACGGGGATTGGAACCCTGTTTCATGACATCCAATTCTACTGGTTTCGCCGGTTAAGTCCCCCGGCCTGCGCAATCCTCCTCGGTGGCGGTTCCAGCCGCCGGCCCCGGGTTCGCAAACGCTTTTCAGGGGAGGGGTTTTCCCGCTTTCCGCGGTGCATCGCAATTCCTGCGTGCCAACGCCCACACCGCAAAATTAACCATGTGCGGCGAATATTCCAACTACGGAATCCAAATTAATGTTATATGCGGGCAACTGTTGCCAAAATGCAACGATCAATTCCGGCCAAATCCTTTCGGGTTTCGCATATTCCCAAGCCATGCTGTTTCAGCAGCGAGGAAATCGCTCTTTCCTGCCCTTGCCCGAACTCCAATGCCACGATTCCGTTCGGGGTCAGCAAGCCGGTAAGAGCGGGGATCAAGGTGCGGTAGACGTCCAACCCATCCGTTCCTCCGACGAGGGCCTCACGCGGTTCGAAATCGCGCACTTCGGGGTCGAGACCGGCCCAGTCGGCCTCGGACACATAAGGCGGATTGCACAGGATAAGATCGAAACGGTCCGAAACCGCCTCCGACCAATCGCTGTACAAAAATGTAGCGCGGCTATCCAAGCCGAGGGCCGCGGCGTTCCGCCGGGCAACATCCAAGGCGGCGCGGCTTATATCGACGCCAATACCGTGCGCGGATGGAAATTCGTGCAGCATGCTGAGGAGCAGGCATCCGGTGCCGGTTCCCAAATCGAGAATCGTTTGGGGTGGCTCGCGGTCTGTAAACCGGTCCAGCACGGCTTCGATCGTGGTTTCGGAATCGGGCCGCGGCGCCAAGGTGTCCCGGGTGACATGGAATGCAAGGCTCCAGAATTCCCGGCTCTCAAGGATTTGAGCGACCGGCTCGCAAGTGGCGCGGCGCCGGATCATCTCGTCGAAACGGGCGACTTGCTCCGGACGCAGTATTTTTTCCGGGTGTCCGACGATGTCGGATGTCGTACATCCGATGGCACGCTCCAGCAACAATCGGGCGTCCAGCGCGGCGCTGTCGATGCCTGCCGCAACGAGACCTGCCCGGCCGCGAGCCAACGTTGCGCCGATCGTCGTTTCCGGCTTTGCCAAAGTTACGACCCCTTCACTCATGACATGGCGGCCAGTTTCTCTGCCTGGTCATCGGTGGCAAGCGCGTCGACCAGTTCGTCGAGGTCGCCTTCCATGATCCGATCGATCTTGTAGAGGGTGAGGTTGATTCGATGATCGGTGACGCGGCCTTGCGGGAAATTGTAGGTGCGGATGCGTTCCGACCGATCGCCCGAACCGACCTGGCTTTTGCGGTTTGCCGCCCGCTCGGCTTCGCGTTCCAGGCGCTGTGTCTCGTACAGCCGGGACCGAAGCACTTTCATTGCCTTGGCGCGGTTCTTGTGCTGCGATTTTTCGTCCTGGCACTGTACGACGATGCCGGTCGGAATGTGTGTAATGCGCACCGCGCTGTCGGTTTTGTTGACATGCTGGCCGCCGGCGCCCTGGGCGCGATAAGTATCGACCCGGAGATCCTTGGTCTCGATCTGGACATCGAATTCCTCGGCCTCGGGCAACACGGCGACGGTCGCGGCCGACGTATGGACGCGGCCTTGTGATTCCGTTTCCGGAACGCGCTGGACGCGGTGAACGCCGGATTCGTATTTCAAGCGGGCGAAAACGCCGCGTCCGGAAATGGTTGCCATCGCTTCCTTGTAGCCGCCGATGCCGGTCTCGCTCAGGCTGATGACCTCGAATTTCCAATTGTTGGCCTCGGCGTAGCGCTGGTACATGCGGAACAGGTTGGCCGCGAACAACGCCGCCTCGTCGCCGCCGGTGCCCGCCCGGACCTCGAGAATGGCGTTACGATCATCGGCTTCGTCCTTGGGCAACAACAGAAGCTGAATGCTGTGTTCCAACTCGGGCAACTTGGCGGTGAGGGTGCGATGTTCCTCTTCGGCCATTTCCTTGACCTCGGCATCGCCGTCGGCCATCAGCTCCTCGAGATCGGCAATCTCCTTCTCGACCGCGCGCAGTTCCTCGACCGCGCTGACGATGGCCGTCAGATCGGCATATTCCTTTGACAGGCGGGCGTATTCCTGGCCCTCCAATTGGGTCTGGCCGGCGAGCATATCGCGCAGCTCATGGTGCCGTGACACCACGACGGCCAGCTTATCTTCGATCGACATGGTTATAGGTCTCCGTTCCCCCGCCCGAACAGCCACCGGAATAGCTTGGGGAACCAGGCAACAGGGCCTTTTCTTCTGGATTGCGTCTGGTCGGCGGCGAGGCGATCGATCAATAATCGAGTGGCTGTATCGGCATCGCCGCCGGAGTCGGAAACTGCCTGCCGGCGAGCTTCCTCAATACGCTTTTTTCCGTGGCCCTTAAGATAGGCAGCGACTTCGCGTTCCAAAAGGGTCCAGCCAATCTCGGAATCGGCGGCACGCAGCGCACGGCCCTCGGTGGCGACCCGTTCGAGATCGTCGAGGGTATAGCGGAAGGCGTCCTCGAGTTGGTCGACCGCCGGATCGACGTCGCCGGGCACGCCCGTATCGATCAACAGAACCGGCTTGTGGCGCCGAACGGCAATCGCTTTTGTCATTTGTTCGACATCGACGCAATAGCGGCGCGTATTGAGGGCCGTGATCACGATGTCCGATTTGGCCAAAAGGCGCGGCAGCTGATCGAACGTATCCATGTGGCAATTGAGGGCGCGCGCCATGCGCTCGGCGCGCTGTTCCGATCCATGCACCACCGTCAGATCGGCGAGACCCGCCGCCAGCATGTCGCCGGCAACGACCTCTCCCATTTCCCCGACGCCGACCAGCAGGCCGGTGCAGCGGGACAGATCGCCGTGCAAATCGCGGGCGACCCTGATCGCGGCGCCGGAGATCGTTGCCGGCCGTTTGTCGAAGCCGGTCTCCCTGTTGACACGCTCCGCGGCCTCCAAGGCCGCCGCCATCAGTGCTCGAAGGCCGGGGCCGTCCATGCCTTCCTCGGCAGCGCGCCGGTGGCTCGTCCGAAGCTCGTTGGAGAAGCGCGGCTCGCCGATAACGACATCGTCGAGAGCGGCGGTGGCGGCAAAAAGGTGGCGTACCGCTTCGCCGTCGGTGATGACGTACATCTGATCTTTCAAAAGGGTCGGGTCCAGCCCCGCATGATCGGCCATCAACTGTGCGATCCCGGATGCGGCCTTTTCGCAATCGCTGTGAAGCGCCAGGATCTCGACCCTTTCTGGTGTCGAGATCACCAAGGCCTCGTTGATATCGGCGGCGCGGAGAGCCTCGACGAAACCATGCATTTCCGCCTCGTCGATGAACAGCCGGTCGCGGACCGTCATGGATGACGTCCGGTGATTTGTGCCGACCACCAAGGGCCGTTCTTCAAGGGTGCTCGATTCGACCATGGCAGATCAGCGGTAGCGCGCGAGATGCTCCTCCATTGCGTCCCATGATACTTCGGATTGCTCTCCGGTGACCATGTCTCTGACCGTGCCGGCGCCACGGCTCAATTCATCGTCGCCGATCAGGATTGCGGCGCATGCGCCCAACTTGTCGGCCCGCTTCATGCGTTTGCCCAAATTGCCGGAGTACCCCAGTTCGACGGGAAAACCTTCACCGCGCAATTTCTGCGTGAGGGTCATGGCGAACCGTTGGGCAGCATCTCCCATGGGGATAACGGCGATGGGGCCCGGGACTGTATCGCCTTCGTCAACCAGAAGCGACAGGCGCTCGACGCCCGCGGCCCAGCCAACGCCCGGCGCTTCGGGGCCGCCCATTTGTTTCGACAATCCGTCGTAGCGGCCACCGGCGAGCACCGTTCCTTGGGCGCCCAGTTCATTGGTGGTGAATTCGAATGCCGTATGACAGTAGTAATCGAGACCGCGCACCAGCTTCGGGTTGATCTCATAGGCGATGCCCAAATCGTCGAGCCCCGCGCAGACATCGTCGAAGAATGTGCGTGACGCCTCGTTGAGGCTATCATTTAACCGAGGCGCGTCGGCGACGATCGCGCGGTCCCCCTCGTCCTTGGAGTCGAGAATACGCAAGGGGTTGCGTTCGAGCCGCATGCGGCTGTCTTCGGATAACTTGCTTTCGTGCTGCTTCAGATAGGCGACCAGTTTATCGCGATAGGCAGCGCGGCTTTCGGCGTCACCCAGACTGTTCAGTTCCAACGTCACCTTATCGGCAAGACCAAGCTTGCTCAGGATTTGGTGGGCGAGAGCGATCACTTCGATATCGGCAATGGGAGTGGCGACGCCCAACAACTCGATGCCGACCTGCCGGAACTCGCGCCACCGGCCTTTCTGCGGGCGCTCGTAGCGGAACATGGGGCCCCTGTAGAACACCTTCAGCGGTAAATCCTGCTGCAGCCCGTTGGAAATAAGGGCGCGCACGATGCCCGCCGTGCCTTCGGGCCGGAGGGTGATCAGATCGCCACCGCGGTCTTCGAATGTATACATTTCTTTGGTGACGATGTCGGATGTATCGCCGAGGGTCCGGCTGAACACTTCGGTGAACTCGAAGACGGGCGTTGTGATCTCGCCAAAGCCGTATAGGCCGGCGACCTCATAGGCCGTTTCCTCCACGCGCCGATAGCGGCGGTTGTCGTCGGGCAGAATGTCGTGGGTGCCGCGAACGGGGTTTAGGCGTGCCATCGGGGCGGGTGTCCTTTCAATCGCGCCGAATGAGTATCAAGTCGGTAGATGGGTGCCGTCGCCGGCAAACCGGGCGGTTATAGCCCATGACCGGTTCCACTGAAAGCGATCAAGGGTCGGTGCTGGATATCGAAGCGTGAGAAGACGGGGCGGCAAACCGCCCTATTCGACGACGGCTTGGCCTTGGCGCAGCTTCTCGGCATCCAGAGCGACGTTGCGCCGGACCACGCCCGTTTCACCGATGGAGGGAACGACATCACCGTTGACGGTGATCTCGAGGGCGCCGGCATTGCCGGTCATCAGGATCAGGCCCGTGCGGTCGGGTACTTCGTAGAAATCGCCGCCGCGCAGCAGCTTTGTCATGACCAACTGGTCGGAATTGCCGTCGCGGATTTGCACCCAGCTGTCACGCAGAGCGCGCACGACGATCTGCTGTCCGGCGGCTGGTGCCGCAGCAACTTGTTCGGTGCGCACTTCCTCGACGGGTGCCTCTGGTTGCTGCGGGGTTTCAGCTTCCGCTGCGGGTGTCTCGGTCTCTTCTTGGGCGCTTTCCGGGGCGGGTAGGGCCGCGACCGTTTCCGGGACCGGCAACGCGGGTGGTGCCGCCTCTTCCTGCGGTTGCGGCCGCACGGCGGTGGCTGTCTCGGGCGCCCGGACAACGGGAACCTCCGCTTCCGGCGTCGCTTCCGGTGTGCGTGCCGGTTCCGCGGGTTCCGGTGTAGCAGGTGGTGTAGTTTCAACGGGTGCCACGGAAACAGTTTGCGTCTCTTCCGCAGGTGCCGGTTTCGGTTCGGGTTCCTGTGCCTTGACGGGCTCGGGCTCCGGCGCGGGCGGCGTTTCCGTCTCTTCCGCGGCGGGCGCATTGGCCATGGCCGCGGTCGGTGTGCTCGGGCGCGGGGTGGCATCTTCCGCCATCGGCGGCATTTCGCTGACCATACCAGTGCCCGTATCTTCCGCCTGAAGATTCTCGGGAACGGGTGGTACCGGGTCGGTCACGAAACGGTCTTGGGTCGAGACGAAATACCAGCCGCCATAGCCGGCGATG
>JGI12481J13897_1000306_pt1 | contig 19566 bp, 22 predicted proteins | sample TtaePargueraPR_FD_13897 | JGI IMG/M metagenome (IMG submission 13897)
GCCTCATACAGCTTGATGAGGGCAAGGAGGGCGTCGGGCGGCTGTTGGTCGAGTCTGTCGAGCATGATGGCGGCTCAATGCCGCCACATCAGGCGATCTGCAAGTGCCCAGATCAAACTCGCGATATTGGTTGGCGTAAGGCCTTAGAAAGGCAGCCAGCGCTGCTTGCGCGAAAAGCGCATGTAACCGGCATTCACGCCGAGGCGCAGGCCGGCGCCCACGCGGATCGGGATCAGCACGATATTGCCCTTGCGCACGTAGCTGGCGTTGAAGCCGCCCACGAAATAGGCCTGCCCCTCACCCGCCGGGAAGCGTTCGTAAAGCTCGTCCGTATCGTAGAGGTTATAGACCAGCACGAAGGTGTTGCCGGCATTGGCGCCTGCATCAAGGCCGATTGAAGGACCGGTCCAGTAGACCGGCATATTGCCCTCGACCGCATGATGCAGCGTGCCNGAGCCGTAACGTACGCCGACGACGAAAGCGCCGCCGCCTTCGCGCCCGACGATGTAGCCGTTGGGTTCACCCTGATCGGAAAGGATATCCTGGATGAGCCGCGCCAGCCCTTCCGCGCCGCGGCCGAAGAGGCCTTCTGCCGCTCCGATCAGGTCGTCCTCGCCGTAGGTGCCGGGATTTTGCGCAGCCGGCGCCTCGGCCACATCGACCGTCGTACCCTCGGCGGGCAGTTCTTCCGGCGGCAGGTCGAGAACCTGGCGATTGTCATAACGCTGGCTCGGCTCACCCGTGTCGTAGGCGCTCTCGAACCCAGGTTCGGCTGCGATCTCGTCGGCACCCTGTCTGTATTCGGGCGCTGTCGCACTCGCGGGCGGATTGACGAGGTCGCCGTCTATCATCGCATCGGGATCGACCGTCTCGATCTCCTGCGCGGCGGCCGGCAGGCACACCACTGGGAGCGCCAGCAGGGCTGCAGCTGCGAGGGTCTTGCGGAACGGGTGCATGGTCTTCCTCCCATATGCCCACCCAAACGGCAGGCATGCCAATGGAGCTTCACATTGAGTCCTCTCGGCCTGAAGCGACAATGAATAGGCGGCGAATCGAATCGGAATCGCGGCGAACCGAATCCTTTTCACGGTAGAAAGCGCCCTTTAGCGAGAAATGAGAATGCGCCCTTGAAGCCCCCGCAAGCCATCGTTATAGGCCGCGTCTTGCCGCTTGGGTCCGGAGACGTGGGTGAGTGGCTGAAACCAGTTCCCTGCTAAGGAACCATACCTCTATCGGGGTATCGAGGGTTCGAATCCCTCCGTCTCCGCCACCGTCCTTTGATTAAATTGATATTTTTTCAATTTTGACGCGCGTTCCCATAATCGCTCCCCAAAGGGCGCTTCGCTTCGAGCACAGAAGCCGACGGGTACCGTCAATGGTGTGGCAACGCCGATTCAACAATTTACATCGCCTCTCGTGAGGACCAAGCTAAACCAATTCGCGGCTTTTGGGGGAAGGCATGGCAATTAACTGGTTTGAGGGCGGTCGCCGCATTTGCCAGCTATTAATGGGGATAGTGGCTGTCGGTGGCTTTGGTATCGTCGCTTTCACAGAACAGCCCGATCCTCAGTTTGTAACCTATGGTCCGGAGGCTCCATGGATTGTGTCCGATAACCCCTGCCCGAATAGCGGCTATATCAAGAGGCTCTGGGATTATGACTGGGGTGGAGAAGAAAGAGGGGTAAGTCTCTGTTTCATCGCATTGGACGATGGAACCTTCCCAGTGCAGGTTGCCGATCCACCACCAGGAGAGCTCGAACGAAGGGAACAGGCTTCTAGAGAGTGGTCTGCTGAGAACGACGCTCGATTAGAGCGCGGCGAAACAATTCTTCCCCCGCCCTCTTGGCCTAATTGGTATTTTACAGCGGCAAGGTATTCGATTGAGTTCGATCAATACGTCGCTCGCCGAAGCTCTGCATTCGAGATTGATGCCGACATGAGAGAGAATGCACGCGAACGACAATCAAGTGCATTGTGGGATGAACGTAGTCGGGTCTTCGGCGAAGTGTTCCCTTGGGTCGCGGGGATTTGGGTTTTTCTTTGGCTGTTCACCACAGCGATGGGGTGGATAATACGGGGCTTCGCTGGCATTCCTCAAGGAATGGACTTCAAGCCTCACGGATCATCAGGAGGATCGTAAGCGGTTAGTCAGGCGGCTCCGTAGCGCCAGTGAGAGCAATGAGTCCTGCGATCCGGCGAAAAAGGCTCATCAGGTTCAGGATCAACCGGTCGTTCTCTTCGCTAGAGAATGGCGAAAAAATCTTTCCATGGGCAACTTTATGACGAACCTTCTCCCATGAACGAACTTCATCCGTCGTTATTTTGCCTTGTCTCGCGAGCAGACGCAGTCGCTTAATCGATGTCATTTCCGCTGTGAAGCTAACAGCACCTTTTGTTCTGTTCTTTAATGCGCTGACCGATTCAATGGTGCTTTCAGAATGCCCTGCCCATTCGTCAATATGCGCCTTGAGGCTGTCCAGTTCGGCAAGGTTTACACCTTCGTCACGAGAGTCCTTTGGGAACAGTAGGTCCAGCGCGCCCTCGACGGCGCTCGCTAAGGTCAATGTCATTATCCAGCGAGACCCGCGCATCGCTTGCGCAAGCTCTTCGAAAAAGAGCGTCAGAGGATTGCGCTCAAAATTGAGGTTGCCCTCCTCAGTCCTCGCATTTGCTACGTACTTCAATAGCTCCCCGTACATTCGGAAAAAAGCTTGCGGGTCGTCAAGCGAGGTGGCTGGATCGAAGAGCGAATACTCATCACCGTTGAGGTGCCAATGGCGTATCTGCGAGACCATAATCATTGCCCGGTCAGGATTTGATCGAACAATAATGCGGGGGAATGCCAGTTGCCCAAGGAGCATCCTCATGGGCTCACCCAGCCAACCCTCCGTATATGTTTGCGGGAAAGTCTCATTACCCGAAACTGAGATCGTCAAAGATCGAGTGGCGGCCTCATACTCAAATTCGATTGGCGATCCCTCTATGTCCATCGAGTAGTGAGAAATGCCATGCTCATCAGAATTGGGGAAGCTTACCGACAGCACATCTCCCAACCAATGACGCTTTGGTACGAGAAACAGTATTTCTGTCCCTACGCCACCCAGATGAGGAGTATATGAGCTTAGACCTTCAGCGTGACCATCGCACACCACGGCTTCATCATTTGCGTGAAATTCATCAGTCTCTGCAAAGCCGCAATGCAGTTCCTGACCATCTACATCCGTTACGGCAAGTCGAAACCGACCTAACCCATCATATTGATCGGACCGTTGCTGCAAAACAAACCTAAGCAACTCCTCACGAACTTCAGTCTTTCCTTCGATCTCGAAAAGGAAGTCACCAAAGTCGTTAAGGATTAGCTTACCTGATCCTTGCACCAAGGTCTCACCCATGCGCCCAAGCAACCGCATATCGGGGCATTCGATTGTGCTAGGCAGGGACGCAATCTTTAGCCAAGACCGCGAATTGAAACGGCTCATGAAAACTCCGAAACTCGACATGCAACGCTAACCTTAGTGCCGGTCAAGGATCAATCTCTCGTACCTCCTTCGCAACTTTGTTCAGATAAGCCGCCGCTCTGAGCGACTCGACAGAACGCCAGCCATGCTTCCAGGCGTTGCGATTACCCAACGGCGCGCCCGGATTGGTCCCGCCGTGCATCCGGCATCGCTTTCGGTAGCGCACTGCCGGAGATTGGCACTCCGTTCCCTTGCGCGTCTTCGCTAAGCATCGCGGGGCTTTCGCCAGCCGTTCCGGTTGCATGGGATTGTTCGTTTGATTTTCCATTTTGCCCCTCCCCCTTGTGATGGTGGATTTGGTCGGCAACCACTGCTTGGCCCCCTTCGCTCACATGAACGTGCTTGACGATTTGCTCGCGCGGCTGGCGCAGTTTTGCGAGCGAGTTGCGTGCAAAGAATTGGCCGAATTTTCATTATATCCGCAGCGTGTTATCATTTCTCTCCGTGGCAAGTTTCAGGGGGCGGCATGACCATTTGGCAGATTTCGAAGACTGCAATCGCAGCCATTTCTTTTGGGGTTCTCGTAAGCCCATTGGCTGCAGGCGCGCAGATACATATTTCGTCGGATGGAACAGTCACCGATAATTCGCGGACTGCTCGGCCCACACCCACTCCAACTCCGTCGACTGCAGTTGTCGAGGAGGAAGCGCCCTCAAGCGAAGAGATGCCGGCTCAGCCCCCCAATGAGCCAGCCGAAGAGGTTGCAGTTGCACCTGAACAGCGGCGCCAACGCGCTCAGAGGCCTCGATCAATAGATCAAGGTGGAGAACTAAACCTAGTTTGCTACGGAGCGGGCGGAGCCAATCGGCCAGACATCAGACAAAACTATGGGAGTGGTTCGGGAAGTTTCACTGCGATTGGACCTGGCGGCATGACGTCAGGGACCTTCAGTGGCAGCGGTTCCGGAACGTCTTTCGGAACTCGAGTGCAGGGCTTTGAGGATCAAGTTACCCTCCACATAACTTCGGAAGAGGGCCGGCTGCGTATGCCCCGAGTGATGTTACCGGCTATTCGAGGGGGTGAGGATGGTTGGTTCGAACTGCGCAATATTGAAGTGGAAGACGGAGAAATAAGGGCCAAAGTTGCAGTGAATATCTTGAATCGACCCAACCTTCGCCTTGATCGCTATACGGGCGCGATCAGCATTTCTGGGAAGGCAGGAAACTATACAGGCCAATGTGAACGGTTCGAGCCGGAGCATACTCAGCGTCAGTTCTAGTTGGTGTAGTTAGTAGTCGAGAGCCATTTCGGCGTCATCTAGGTAGGCGTCTGCTTCGTCAGCGTAAGCCTCTGCTTCTTCTGCGGAGTAATCTCTACTCTCCCAATCCGATCCATAATAGCTGGAAGCTTCATTCGCCGCAGAGCGAGAGCTGTCTACAGCGTCCCGAGCCCCCTGCACTGAAAGCCTGACATCATCCAGCGCAGCCTTGAGCTCCGAGTTCTCGTCTTCCAATTCATCAATGCGATGGTTGGCTTCCGACAACCCGTCCTCATAACCTTCGTCATAGCGGTCGTCGCTTCGGCTACCACAGCCTGAGATAAGTAACGCAAACACAGCAATCAGTTGGATGCGCAAGTCACTGCTCCTAACTTCCCGACTCGATGGGCTATTCGCAAGCCACGCCATCACCGTCGCGGTCCAAGTGTCTCCCATATCCAGGCTGACCGCGCAGGATAGGCGTGACGCCAGCCGCTCGGGCCGCAGCACAGTTCAGATAGTAAGGAGATCCATCGCGCTGTTGCTGCGGCTGAACTGCGTTAGGTCCTCGATGGCAATGGCGAACGCCCGTGCTGCGATCCATATGGCATCCATCGGACGCAAGACGTCCCCCATGAGCGAGCGCCTCAGTCGCCCCCAAGCTTAAAGGGCCCAAAGCCATCAACACCAAAGCTGGCACCGACCCAGCGGGGAGTATCATTGCGAATATGCGCCTCCTCAAGGCCATTGGAAGACGTGTTTCGGTGGTCTCTAATTCTTGCATCCCATTCCCCCTTAGCACCACGGTTCGCGCCTCCCCCCCCAAGTTCTCGCCAACCCTTCTGCAACCAGCATGTCGCCAATTGATCGGCCATTACGCGTTAATACGCGGAGTTGCCGACCGTATTGATCAGTCTCCCTATGGCCGATCAGATCAACGCTCCAAGGGCCTTCATTGAGCAATACACGAAGCCTGCGGGTCGACTGCATACCCAGTTCGTATTCAAAGTCACATTGCGGTTGGCTAACTTCTGGCGTGTCGATGTCTGCTATGCGTATCTTGGCCCCACGCAGCCAGATGGTATCTCCATCCACGACGCAGTTTGTTCGCGGTCCCGATCCGCATAGCGCCATCTGAGGCTGATCTGGATCGGCGCCGACGGTCTGGCTGGCGGCCTCGCTCCCGTCGTGACTGCTCTGAGAGAAGACGAGACCAAAGGTTCCGATCAAGGCAAGCGAAGAAGCAAGAAGAATCTTCGTCCCCCCGACGCTCTTTTTCGAACCACTCTGCCGCTCCTTTCCCCTTTTCCGAAAGCGCGAGCGCTCATTGTTCTCCAAGTCGTATCGGCCCATTTCTTCCTGTCTCATTTATGGTCTGCGCTACAAAGGGGGCAACTCTCGTTTGCCAATGATATGATTGACTATGTGCCAAGAGCGATTCTTACTGTGCTTATGAGCAAGTTGGACGAGAACCTCGAAGCATTGCACCTACAGGTAGATGCACATCTTGAGCGGCTTGCCTCAGAGAGACGAGCGATTGCTGAAGCGGCGCGAACCACAGAACCCCCTTCTGTTTTTCCCGAGCGGGTAGTAGATTCGGAGGTCGCTGATGAATCTGGTGTCGAATCTAGTCCTTCAGAAGCTTCTCCAACTGCAGAACCTGATAAAGTGCCGGTGCCCAAGCCCGCAGATATGCCAGACCACGATACACCGCTGCCCCTGCAGGCGGCAAAAGGTCCGGCGCTCCCTGTAGAAGGCAAGAATACCATTATCCATCCCCCGGCGACTGATGCAGATGCCAACGCGTCACTCGGCTTCTTGGGGAGGATATTTCGTAGGCTTCGCTGGTGGTGATTGTCACTCAATAACGCGCATCCCTTCAGCGTCTGCCTGACTCGTAGAACGGCGCAGCCTAATTTCGATCCTCCGCCGGCTTTGATCTGAGAACGCCGCTGAACCGTCGGCGACCTCGTCTACTGGCACGATCATCTGAGCAGCTGAAAGGGGGAGAATCGTGACATTGCTCAGCCTCTCGTCCGCACGAAGGACACGCATAACTGAAACAGCCCGAGCCATTGCAAGGCCGGCATTGTCGTTAGACCCCAGTCGGCCAATGGGAAAACGCCCCTCAGAGGATGCAATCAGTCGGCTGTCCAGATTGCTAGCCCCCACCATCGGAACTTCATCGGTGTGTCCAATGACTTCGACAATATCCACATCGTAGTCGGCAATATTCTCTGCCAATGCAGGAATCACAACTTCGCGCAGGTTCCGCTCAAATTCGGGTCTTAGCGTCGCCCTGCCGCTATCGAAGTAATATCCACCAGCCTCGCTCAAGCTAAAAAAGGGAGGCCACTCACCTTTCCTCGCTTCTGCAATCCGCTCTTCGATACTTCGCACAAATTCCTTGGGATCTGCAGCCCCGGCTTTCTCGGCGGCATCGATAGCTTCGCGGCCAATCCGGGCCTCTTCAAGAAGCTGCTCGCCTGCCGCAGCAGCCCCTTCTTCCTCTACCTCGCGCCTTGTTTCGACTGCCTTTACCAGTTCCTTGAAGTAATCTTCCTGATCCTGGGCTTCTGGGTATGCCTCCTGCAGAAGGGAGACGATTTTCTGGGCCCCGCCCTCATCAAGGACTTCAATTTGCTCCTCGCGGCTGGCGAGAGCCGCAGCAAGCGCCAGAAGGAGAACGAAAATCAGCAATATCATGATCTCGGCGATCGTCAGGCCGAGTATCAGCCCTCGACGATAAGATTTGTCCTGTCTGACATCGAGCTGATTGAGCCGGTCAGGCTGACCTGGGAGAATATTTTCGCTGCTCATTCTCCAGGCTTGATGCTCTCATTCAGTCTGGTCGTCATATCCACCAGTGCATCGTGGACCTTCTCCACGTTGCCCCGCGATTTGGTCAGTTCGACCTCAAGAGAAGCGTTGTGTTCACTGACGGTGTTCACGAGTTGCTTAGTTGACGAACCGATAGTCGCGATTGCGGCGACTTGTGCCTCAGAAAGCTTGCCAATGTCGGTTTCAGCAGCCTGAGCAGCCTTACGGATGGCATTGATCGCCATTTCCGCGATATCACCCGGACCTTCCTCTAGATCTTTAAGCCTCTGGGCCAGATCTTTTGCAATCATTTCCATCCGGGACGCGCTTTGTTCAAGGTTCGAAAGGAGGTCGGCGGCCAACCTTGCAACCGTCTTGTCCAGCGATGATGCTGTTTCAGCCGTGCCCTCCTGGACTGTCTTGATCGAATTACATTGTTCAACGACGGCTTTGCTGTTCTCTAGCATCGCTGCTGTTGCGTCAGCCATTTTGGCAATGTCGGAAAGTATAGTTTCGTGAGTTGCGCTCACCTTATCGATAGCTTGTCCGCTTCGCTCTATCGACCTGGAAACTGATCCCACCTTTTTCGCCAGATCGCCTGAGCTGTTAGAGAGTTCTTCTGAGTGCTCGCGAATATTCTTTGATGCCCGTTCAGAAAGCTCCACTACAGCTGTATCAGCTTTCTCTGATGTGGTTCTGATTGATTCTAGAGCTTCTTCGGTGAGTTCTGTGACGGACTGCTGTAACCCTGTCGTGAAGCTCTTGAACTCTAGGGTAAGGTTGGTCAACTGACCCTTCAGATTGCCTGCGGCTGCCGCGAGATCGATTCGTATTTGCTCTTCGTTCTCGTAGAGATCGACCCGGGTTTGCGCGAAAAACACACGCAGGATGAGACCGAAGATGGTTGTGGCGAGCGCGATCCCGAATCCCTGCACGATTGTTGTGGCAGTATCAGCCGGATCGAAGGTAAAAATGGCAAAGGCGAGGCTTGTGAGTGTGTAGACAAGGCCGAGATAATAACAATTGTCCCCCGCCTGGTCTGATCTGAGTTTTGCCGAACCTTTTTTCTGAACCATGACCGCATAGCCAAGCATGACAACGCCGGCTCCGGACGCGATCAGCCAAGTCGGCACCTCAAAGAACTTGGCAATGAGGATTGCGATGCTGCCGGCAGTTGCAAAAAACAGAAATCCGTATCGATCTATAGCTGCCCGATCTTCACGCGCGTCTGATACACCAAAACCTTCAGATTCGGTCATTACCCACTCACATTATAAATTCGTGGCACATCTGCGCCTTGCCTACGCAACAGAATTTCCCACAGCTCTCTCAGCTCATAGGGTTGGCTCTGCTGAGCATCAGTCCGTTGCAGCATCCAGAGTTCAACCTCAATTCCGCTCAAATCCGTCCTGACCTCACGGAAAGCGTCACTTCCCAGAACTTCTTCCGGTCGGGGTAGCCGACCGTAAAAGCTTATACGGTTTGTGTTCTGCAAAAGGTCGGACGCGACGGTTATACGGAGAGGCTTGCCATCATTCTCCTGATTTTTGAGTTCGGTAAGCGCGACCGATCGGATAGACTCGAAAATTGGAGAAGTGTCAGCACCTGAAGCTGCACTAATGGTTTCAAAGGCAGAGCCCAGAGGTTTCTCAAAGCCCTCACGGTATCTCTCTGCAGCTGCGGCCGGATTTCCTGTCCAGTCGCTGTAATCTTCTGCTGTCCCCGGATTACAGCGCTCAATGACAGGCCTCAATAGTTCTTCATTAGTCGCATCGACCTTGAATATGGACAGCTTCCCATATTGCGGAATTGTGGATCTTAATCTTTCGAGCTGGTTCAGGAAGTCCTGACGCTGCGCGAGGTTCATGGGGTCAGTGACGTCCACGAGGAGAACGTGGATACTATCAGGGCTGGCCGGACAAAGAGTTTCGGGGTCAAGAGTGCGTCGCTGAGAGCTGACCCACAAGAAGAGGCCGACTAGCGCCATAAGAGCGAGCCCGACCAAGGCCAACTTCATGACTGCTGCTGCACTCTCTTTCTCATGCCCGGGCCTCCCCCTCGGCGAGTCATAACGACCCATTATGGGAACCCTCCAGATCTCTAAGTAGCTCCTTCAGGGCAGGGAACTGCTCAATGCTGGCTCCAAACTCTGAGCTCACTGCAGCAATGCATGCGTCAAGGTCGTTTCCAGCCGCTTGAATATCTTCATCGCGGGTGTTTGGCAGGTGCAGCGGTTCAATTGGAATCTTCGAAATTGCATACCTCTCGCCAAAGTGCGCCGGTTCGGGTTCGGATCGAGCCTTCCTGTTTTCAGTGCGGTAAACGGAGAGCAGGTAGTTGGCCTCCTGCTCGAGATATTCGAGATGCTGATTAAACCGAGCAGAGAATCTCTCATATGCTTTGGCAATCCGATCACGTTCGTCGAGTTGGAGGCCCAACTGGCGCTTGACCTCTTCAGCTCCGCGAATTGCGTCATTGCGCACACCAGTCAGTTCGCGATTGGCAGCAGCTACCTTCTTTACATAGGCGTCGCAGGTGGCTTGGAAATCTCTGCTCTTCTCACCATATCCAGGCAGAGGATCGTCCATCTTGTAGGCATCGACAAGGACGACGACTGAAACAAATAGTCCCATGATGAGAATGCCAAGCGAAAAGATCCCATCAAGTCCGACCGGAGTGGCCCAAAGTTGTTCCCAAGCGGCGATTTCGGGGCTCGGGACACTAGAGAATTTGGCGTCGCGATAATGCGCTGCGAGGAGGTTCCAAAGCAGTGCTAATGTCGCCCAAAGGGCAGCACTGCCCAAGCCAATCCATTTTTGAATAGGGTCTTGCAGGTTTTTCCTTGGAATAAGGTATCGTCCAAATAGGTATGCGACGATGATGTTAATCGCCGAGACTACGATGGCGCCAATAATTCCGCCAAGGTAGCCCAGATCATCATTAACTCTAAGGAATACCGCGTTAGCGAGGACTTCAAATAATCCAGCAACGGCTATGACCCCCCATGTTACAATTTTGGGGGGTACGTCTTTTGCCGGTTTGCGGATTCCATGAAGGCGCTTGAAATCTTCGAGGTCAGAAAAACTGCTACGGACGTCTCTCGCGGGCAATTCAACCTCATTCAACCATTCCATAACGAGGGTCTTGAAGTCGCCGACAGCTTCAGCAGTTTTGGCCCTGATGTTACTCAAATGGGTCAGTAATTGGAGCCCGGAAAGCCGATCATCATAGGCGCTAACTTGGTCGCGCGCGAATATCTGGGCCCCATTCAGTTCGGCCCCCACTGCAGATAGTATCTCGTTTTCTACGTCGTCGAATGTGGTGGCATTTGCAGGAGGCTGGTCCATTTGGCCTCGTTCAGCGCCGCGCTCTTGCAGTTTGTGCCTCTTGACCCACTCGTCTCTTTTGATTTGCACAAAGGGATTTGTCGGCGGCAGAGTGTCGCCGACATTTGATGAGAAGAAGCCTTGAAGGGCCTTGAATGGGTTCATGATAGCATAAGTAGAAAATGTCTCTCGAATGGCTTCCCGAGCAAGACCCTGATTTCCCTCTGACTAGATGAGACAAACTCGCTCATCAACACAGAAATATATTGCTGAGCCTGCGCGCAACCGTCACGCCTGATTTTCGCTCTCATGACGATTGCCTAGACCAAAAATCCTTACTCGTGGAACGGTTGTTAGTCGGCTTTCAGGCGTTCCAAGAGCCGATTAGCCGCCTTCCTAAGTGCCGTGGCTTCCTCCGAGTGACCGCCATGCTTCCACATGCCGTTGCGCTCGCCTTTAGGTGCTCCTGAGCCCTTAGCGCCGCCGTGCATTCGGCATCTTGTCTTGCCCCTTACGGCTGGACAACGGCACGGCTTGCCCGCTCGATTGCGAGCCTGGCAGAGCGGGGCGCTGGTCAACAACGGTGGCAGTCCGTTCATGGGGTTGTCCGTCACTTTTCTCCTCCCCCCGGTGGTAGTGCACGTGCTGGTGCAGTTCTTTTTTCACCGTGATAGTTTGGTGCGTTTCGGGCTTTTCGCCTCGCATTGATTGCAGGGCCTCAAGCTGGCCCGTGAAGGTCTTCGCCAACTTTGCCGCCGTGGCAGCCGTTCGCGTGTCGCAATCGTATTTCAGCGCCCTTGCGGAGACCTTCATCGTCATGAGGTGAACCGCCACCATCTGTGCCGCGAAAGCTGCCTCCATTTCGTTTTTCGGCTTTACGCTGTTTACGATAGCAAGCGCAGCGTTGAACTCCTGCTCATCCAGCCGCCACTGCTTAGCCTCATCGTCCCAGAAGCTGTCTCCGCACAACGCTTCCAGTTGCCTCAGGAACGTTGCCATCACTGACTGCGAGCGGGTTCCAAACGCATCGGCAAGCTGCAATGTCCAAAGTGACTCGTCATTGTGAGGCGCAGTCCAGGCTTCCTGGTTGAGACCTACCGGTTCGAGCATGATGCCCGGGGGATAAGGCCGTGCTTGCGCGCGCTTGTCGGCGCCCTCCTCCCAATTACGCAATTCCGCCGCTGGTTCAGGGCGCTTGCGCTTCTTGTCCTTGCTACCCTGCGGGCCCGCAGCATCCAACTTGGCAGGGTCTACTGTAGCACTCTGCATCGCGTGCTTTTCGCTCTTGCTTTTGGACATAGCTCAGCCCCGCCTTGTGTCGCACGCACGTGCCAGCCGTGCAGCAGTTTGCGCCGGGCTTTCGCCGATCCAACCATCATCTGCAGCCTCTGTGTCACCCCCAGCAGCCGCTACATGCGCGACAGCCGCTACATCATTGGCAGCAGAACCACCGCGTGTTGCGCTTGTCGCGCTTGTCGCGTGTTTCGGAGAGATGGGAGAGAGGTATCGTTGCCACGCATCCCATAAGGACCCGCGCTTGTATCCCTTCACCACCGAGCCTTCGACCCGGATGTCGCAGGGGCTGACCTCGTAAGGCTTGAGCATCCGGGCAAGCTTTCGAGCATCGAGCGGTTGGCCGCGAAGATCACCCCAGGGCGCCTCATCCATTTCGTTCAAGACTACCAGCAAACTCGATGTTGGCATTTGGTCAGCGTCGCCGAAGGCGTCTCGAATGTCTCCCAGAAGGCGAACCCCCATCGTTGCAGGTGTATCCTGCGCTTCAGTCACGAAAGCGATTGCTGCCTCGCGTGCTTTCTCGGGCCAATCACCGCCAGCGGCATCGGCTAAGGCAATCAGCGGCTCCCAGACATCGGCTGGGCGGTCTTCAACGCCTTCAGGCAGGTCTGGGCGAGCCAAGCTGAGTTTGGTCTCCTTGGACCGCGCCCATTCCGACAATCGGTCGCTCAACCTTTCTCCGGCTGGGCCATGATCCCGGCGACGATAGGCTTCGACACGCTCGTGCGGTGCGCGGCGCCGCATCCGAACGATTACGGCTCGGCTGGCAACGGTATCTGGCAGATCGCCAAGCCCTGCCAGTGCCACTGCACAGTAGGCTTCGATCTCCTCGGTCTCGACTGTCTTGCCGACTACCTTGCAGCGTCCTGTCACTGCACCCTTGCGGTGACCGGCATTGAGCAGGCCGCGCGTTTCCTCGACATCGCGCCGCACCTTTGGGCCGAACACCGTATCCACCTCGTCGTGCAGGATGGTCGGACGGCCCTCTGGGTCGGCGACCTTGCGGAAGAGATATGCAGGCGTGACATTCACCGCCGCGACTGGTCGGGGCACGAGCAATTCCGTGATTTCCAGCGCGCGGCTTTTGCCGCTACCTGGCTCAGGCGAGATAAATGCTAATCGGGGCGTGCTTTCCCAGGCATCCATCACATGGGCGTGCGCCACCCAAAGAGTGCAGGCAGTTGCAGCATGTTCAGACGGGAATGCGACAAAGCGGCAATAGAAGCCGTGGACCTCATCCAGCAGGCTTGCCCCGTCGATGTCTACACAGAGCCAGCCGGGGAGGTTGTCGCCGATGGGGAGGCTGCTCATGCGATACCTCCTTCGGATTCTAGATGATCGGCAAGATAAGCTGCCATGACGAGATGACGGCATGACTGCAGCGCGATCTTCAGACGTGCCTCTGACACCTCTGCAAAGACGAATGCCCCAGCCAAATCGTGGGCATCGTGGGCGTGCTGATATGCTTTCTCGTTCAGTACCTGGGCAATGAGGTGACTTGCATGGTCTCGCGCGCTTAGTAACGCGATGCGGTGCTCAAGTTCCTTGCCTTCTGCGGCTGGAACGAATTGGTGAATGTGAAAGACGAGTTCAGTCATTCTGCGCCTCCCCGTAACAGTGCCGGGAAACTTCCCTCGCCATCGCTGGCGAGAGCCGAAAGCGCGTAGCAATTTGTTGCCAGCGCCAGCCGGGTGCAGTATGGGGAAGGTGCGACCTGAGAGCATTTGGATCGCGCGAAGCCGGGGCAGTTCCAGTGCCCCGGTTTTGCTTTTTTTGCTGCATGAATCATCCCTCCCCTGCAATAAATGCATGGAGGCTCTCTGCCGGAATGATTGTCCGACCACCGATGCGCCGAGCAAGCAAGCGGCCCGCCGCAATGTGCGCGTAGATGGTGGTGCGGCCTAGGCTTGACGCTTTGCAAGCCTCTTTAATGCTGTAGGCGATCTTGGGAGGATCGCTTGGTATGGTCTGCATTGATTCACCTCGTCCGTTATTGAACGAGGGGGAAAGTGGACGAACCACGCTCCGGTAAAACGGGGGTTATCCGTATTTCGATGCGATCAAAGGATCATGAGCCATGCGTCCAATCCACTCGAGCGCATTCTCCTCAGTTCCAGGCCAAAGAGCATCGTTCCGGAAAAGGTCCATCTGTCGCTCAACTTCGCGGTTCAACCGAACTTCGTCTGCGTTTGCAGAATGCGGCGAGGCCTTATTACACCAGTCTTGCACCGTGGAAGCTGACAGCGGCTTTCCTTTTCTACCTGTCGCACCAGCCTCCGCAAATTTCGACGCAACCAGCTTGACCGCCTTTGTCTCCGACCAACCGTGCGCTTCCATTAGGAAGCGGACTGCCCAGACGACAAAAACCTTGAGGTAGTTTCGGTGAATGCCGTCCCCTCCGCGCTTTCCCGCGCGCACAGGAGAAAACATTCGGGGGGTGCCACCCATTACGACGTCCCGTAGAGCGCCCGCGACATCGTGAAGTATAGCTGCCCCCTTGGATTTTTCGAAAGGAGGAAGCTCTCGCAGAGCCTTCAATACTTCTAACAGAGCCTCGGCGGCCCGGGCCTGTTTTAGATTTGCTCCCGCGAATGCTTCGGGGTCATCCGGCACATCCCAACCGAGTTGAAAATATTCCTCCCCAATCTCTTCGAGGTTCGCATGGAGGCGGCGCGACCAATCGGACGGATCGGGCCAGTCGGGACTCGTCATCTTGGTCATTTCAGCCTCCGAAACAGCTGCCGTCCCGATTGATCGCGCTGCAACCAGTTGCAAATTTACGCAATTCTGGCGCTCTAAGGGTAGCTTGTCCTGAGATAGCGATCCCGATCTAATCCGTGGGATTGCGAAGAGACACTTCCCATAGCGGTTGCATCTGACTCGGCGGATTCAAGTGACACCAAATCTTCCGAACGAGGGTGTCCCTCATTTTCGCCACATCAGGGTAGTCGTATACGCTAACCATACTCTCGAATATCAAGCGCTTGCTCTGGTACTGGTTGCTTATTTCACGGTTCTCGAGAGTTTGATCGATGACTGCCTGATCTGTCATCCAGTTCTGCAAAAGTGTTTTCACCGCAGGGAAGTCGTCGGTAACTTCAAACTTCTTCACGTTGTCTACTTCATTTACCAAGTGATATGCCAATAACCGTCCATCACCCTTAAAAATGGAATCTGCGATGCGTCCACTTACGTAATCAAAACCCTTATCTCTTAGGTCTTCGACAAATAGCTTCTTCCGACCGTTAAATAAGTTTTCGGCGACGAGTCTGCATTCTCGCAGTTCGCGACCCAGCTCGTTCGAGAACTCATTGCTTTGCTGCCTGTCAATTTTGACCGCCAGTTCTAGATCTTCAATGGCCTTTTCGAACAACAATCGCCAGCGGTAGAGCTTAGCCCGATTTATGAGCGGAGCTGGATTTGGATTCGCCTCAAAGGATCGTGTGTAGAGGGAGATGGCTTCGGCGGTCCTATAGTAGGAAGCAGCATTTACCCCTTCTGCAAAAAGTTTTTGCCCGGCCTCATACTGCCGACGGTCAGGAGTGTTGCCCCCTCCAAACAAATTACGAAACACTCTCAACTCCCATCTTGCATCAGTGACAACGTGGGAGGTAGGTTTGTTTTATTCTCCTGTCATTCCTTGGGCTTAGCTTTTCAACGATCCTGCGATCACATTTTTCGTTAACGGATTAGCCCAGGAGCCTACAACCTCGCGAGAAGCGCTAGCCAGCCTCTTGGGACTTTTCCTTTCGGATGGGCGTTACTGCGTTATCGATCTGCGTCCGCAGCTCACAATATGCCGCCCAATCGTCCATAAGTCGCCGCCTCTTTTCGAACAGATCGCCGCGCCGATAAGCCCGCTCCACCTTGTTCTCGATAGTGTGGGCCAGCGCCATTTCGGCAACCTCATGGGCATAGCCGGTGCATTCGGCTGCCCAATCACGGAAGCCCGAACGGAAGCCGTGCACGGTCGCATCGATCTTCATTCGGCGCATGAGCATCCCCATAGCCATGCCTGACAACTTGCCGCCCTTCGCGCCGGGGAACAGGTAATCGCCGCCAAGCGGCTGAAGACTTTCGAGGATGGTAACAGCGCGCGGGGAAAGTGGCACGCGATGCTCTTTGGCGGCCTTCATGCGGTCGGCTGGGACAGTCCAGATGGCCTTACCTAAATCGACCTCTGCCCAAGTTGCTCCGATCACCTCACCCGAGCGCGCGGCAGTAAGGATGGCGAACTCTAACGCCAGTGCTGCTACGGCCTCCCGCTTGTGCAGCGCTTGAACGAATGCCGGAATTTGATCATAGGCAAGCGCCTTGTGATGGCCCCGTGAAAGCCGGGTGCGAGCGGGGAGAATTTGAGCAAGGTGGCCCCGCCAACGCGCCGGGTTCTCACCATGCCGATAGCCGCGCGCCTTTGCGCTATCGAGCACGGTTTCGATCCGACCTCGGATGCGGCTGGCAGTTTCGGCCTTTCCTTTCCAGATCGGCTCAAGGATTTTAAGCACGTGCACGGTTTCCACCTCAGCAACCGGCAAATCTCCGATCACTGGGTAAACATAGGTGCTGAGGGTGTTGCGCCACTGCTGGCGATGCTTGGGGTTGCGCCAGCTATCCTCATTCGCAGCGATATAGGCGGTCGCAACGTCTTTGAACGTGGTTCCTGCCACTTTGGCGGCCTGAGCCGCCGCGCGTGCCTGAGCCGCCTCCCTGTCCCGCTCCTCCAATGGGTCAATCCCTGCCTTGACCTTAAGGCGCAACGCCGCTGCTTCGTCCCGCGCATCGGCAAGAGACAGCCCCCCTTGGCCAGCCGCTCCGAGACCAACATCGCGCGACCTCCCGTTGAGCATGAAGCGATAGACCCAAGATCGCGCCCCACTCGGCTTCACGAGCAGGTGCAGACCTGCTCCATCCGCATGGCGTCCCGGTTTCGCATTCTTAACCGCGAGAGGGGTAAGCGCATTGCTCAACTTCTTAGGCATTTCGGCTCCCTGATTGGGAATCGAACCTACCAGCGCCCTGCCAGATCGGCGGAAATAGCGGTCGTTCCCATAATCGTTACCCGATAATAGCCCGATTTTATGGGAACGCAATCGGACGCATCCGAACACCTAGCTTGTCCTACAAGTCCGAAAAGCCTTATTTTGTTGTTGTTGAGAGGATTAATGGGAACACAGTAGGTAGGTAGTTTGGCGGACTCCGTCTCCGCCACCGGCCTTTCCTACATCGGCAAGGCACGCGAGCCCCGCCGCGCGGTCCAGGCCATATCCTTCATAATATCGGGTTGGTCAGGCGCTCGCCTTGGTCGCGCATCCGCCGGAGCATTCGCCGACGGCGCGCATGGGTTCCTCGCCCTCCATGGGCTTCAGGCCAAGGTACTGGAGCAGGGCTGCGTCGCTGTCGTCACGTTGCATTCGGCGCGGTCAGCAGCTTGTCGCCGGTGAAGATCGAGTTTGCACCCGCCATGAAGCACAGCGCCTGCGTCGCATCGCTCATGGATTCGCGGCCTGCAGACCGACTTTTGCGCTAGCCGCCATTCGCTGCAAGTGGCGATGAATGCCAATCCGGGCGCAGGCGCAAATCCCGCTCACGGGTCACATTATCGTGATGTCGAGAATTTCACCTGAAATAGCCGAAGAGCCCGCCGTGGAACGCGCCGCGATCCCCAGCCATGCGTATTCGCAATCGAGCGTCTGATCGACCCGCATCATGGTTGGCGACGGTCCGAGTACGTCGGTCCAGCGCTGTTCCGTGTCCGGACATTCCAGAGTGAGCCTGATGCGACTGTAGGAGCCGGGATCGAGCGTGTGCTCGACCTGAAAAACCACAGTGGCATCGCCCAGACGTATGAGCCGCCTTCCAAGCAGGCCGCCAAGGCCGCTGCGCGCAGAAATCGCGATGGAATCGCCATCCATGGACCGGCGAGCAAAGCGGCCGTCGCGATCATACAATTCCCACTGAAATGGCGGAAACTCATCGTCCCAGCCAAGCGATCCGGTGGTCACGGGCGTCTCGGTCATCGTTCGGATACGAGCATAAAGCGCCGCCGCTTCCTGCGTGCGGTTCGTGCGCGCCAGAACACGCAGGATGGCGCGATTTGCCTCGTAAGCTACGGCTGTATCGGGAGACAGGCCAAGACGGACTTGTGCAAGATTGCCAGCCAGTTCCGGATCGGACGCGGCCCGGATGAAAAACTCTTCACCCCATTCCGGCTCAGTCTCGAAGATCTCGACGAATGCAGGCACCAGCTGTTCGTTGGAAAGCTGTTCCACCAGCAGGGGCACGATGGCGTCCTGCTGAGAGGGATAGAGCAGCAGAGTGCGGTTGAGTGTCGTCAACAGCAGGTCGGTGTCCTGGTCTTCTGCGGCCAGCACGAGTGCGGCTGAATTGAGAACACGCCCACGGCGCGAAACGGCCAGTGCCGAATTGAGAATAGCCTTGCGCCGTTCCGGATCGTCACTGGCCAGCGCCAATACGGCCAGCGCCTCTGTCGCGAGCAGGCTGTCATCAACCGCATTCCGCGCAGGTGCCTGCGCTTCCGATACGTCGATGGCATTGGTCTGCGGGTCGGCCTTGATAAGCGTTGCGGCGCTGCGTTCGTAGGCTGGCGATGCAAAAGGCGAAAGCGTTGCAGCCAAGGCGGGCTGGCTGTTCGCCAGCGCGCTCGACAGAGCCTGACTGCCGGCGCCCAGCGCCAGCAATATAGCTACCAAAATGATCGCGGCCTTGCGCACTGGGGCCTCCGTCGTGGCGTCGCTTCAGGCAGCCAGCGTCACGTCAGGTGCTGCTGGATTCGTAGGAATAGCCGTAACCGTATTCGCTGCCATATCCGTATTCGTCATTGCGCTGATCGACCTTGGTGACCAGCGCGCCGACGATGTGGACACCCGGCTGGCGTAGTCGGGCGAGGGCGTTGCGAATGGCATAAACCGAGGTCTCGTTAGCCTGCATCACGTAGATGACGCCGCCTGCGAGGTGCCCGATTTCCACCGCGTCGGCGAGGCCGAGAACCGGCGGGCTGTCAATCACGACGTAGTCGTATTCCTGCTCCAGCTGGTCGACGAGGCGCTTCAGGCCACCACGCGCGATCAGGTCACCGGAATCGCTGGGGAGCGAGCCGCTGGAGATGAAATCGATACCGTGGTCTTCCAGATGCAGGATATTCGGCTTCGTCACCGAGCCGCCAAGGTATTCGCTGAGCCCCTGCGTCTTGGCAGTAACGCCCAGCAGGCGCGAGAGACCAGCACGGCGCATGTCGAGATCGAGCAGGACCACGCGCTTGCCAACGCGCTGGAGGCTGCGGGAAAGCGCGAGCGAGGAAATCGTCTTGCCTTCCGCAGGACGCGTGGAGGTGAGCATAACCACTCTGCGGGCATCTGCCGGAAGGGCAGAGAGCAGGCTGGTTCGGCTC
>JGI12481J13897_1000314_pt1 | contig 19172 bp, 17 predicted proteins | sample TtaePargueraPR_FD_13897 | JGI IMG/M metagenome (IMG submission 13897)
CGAGCCGCTGGAGCCCATCCACGACGGCTACCGCAACTGGCTCAAGAAGGACTATGCCGTCAGTGCGGAGGAACTGATGCTCGACCGGACGCAGCTCATGGGCCTGACTGCCCCTGAGATGGTCGTCCTCGTCGGCGGCATGCGTGTCATGGGCACCAACCATGGCGGCACCAAGCACGGCGTGTTCACCGGCAGCGAGGGCGCCTTGACGACCGATTTCTTCGTCAATTTGACCGACATGGGCAATGAGTGGAAGCCGGCCGGCAATGGTGTCTACGAGATCCGCGACCGCAAGTCGGGCGACGTCAAGTGGACGGCGACGCATCTGGATCTGACCTTCGGGTCGAACTCGATCCTCCGTGCGTATGCCGAACTCTACGCCCAGGACGACAACAAGGAGAAGTTCGTGAAAGACTTCGTGGCCGCCTGGACCAAGGTCATGAACGCGGACCGCTTCGATCTCGACTGATCATCGTCCATACGTAAAAAACAAAGGCGGCGTTTCAATACTATTTGAAATGCCGCCTTTACGTATGGACACTTCCTCTACGTCCGGAACAAATCCCGTTTCACGCCGGCAGCGTCGAACAGGAAGTCGCGGGATGTTTCGAGTTGCCTGCGCAGTTTAGGAAGGTCAACGTCGAGCAATCGCCCTTTCCATTTGCGCACTTTCCCCGCGACCATCACCGTGTCGACATTATTGCGTTCCATCAGGGTGACCACGGCGCCGGGCACATGATTGAGCGGCGCCACATTGATGGCCGTCGCATCGAGCAGAATGAGGTCGGCCTCCTTGCCCGGCGTCAGCGTGCCGATCTTGCCGTCGAGCTTGAGCGTCCTCGCCCCTTCGACGGTGGCGAAGCGGATCACGTCGCGCGAGGTGAGCAACGCGGGCGAGTCCTCGTCCCCCGACAGCGCCGCCTGGTTCACTAGCGCCCGTTGTAGCGTTAGGGTCGAGCGCATCTGGGTGAAGAAATCGGCGGTCATGGTGCACTCGACATCGGTACTAAGCGACGGCTGAATGCCCATTTCCAGCGACTTGATGATGGGCGGCATGCCGTGGCGCATGGTCATTTCGATGGGCACGGCGAGGGAGACGGACGCGCCCGCGTCCTTGGTCGCCTGCCAGCCGAAATCGGTCATCCCCGTCATATGGATGAAGATGTTGTCGGCGCCGAATTGTCCCGCTTTGGCGAGCTTGTCGAAGGTCTCGGCCATGCCGAAACTGCCGACGATATGGACGGCGATGGGAATGCCCAGGTCACGGCCGATGGCCCAGGCCTTCTCATAGCCGGGAAGATAAATCTCACCGCCCATGACCATCGTGGTGAGTTGGTCGGTTGACGAGAAATACTGCCGCTTGATGCGCCGTGCATCGTCCGGATATTTGGCCGCGTCGCCCCAACCCTCGAAATAGCCGAAGGCGGCGCGGCGACCGGCATCCACCAACCCTTTGATGGCGGCGTCCGAATGTTCCGGCGAATGGTGGATTTGCGAGATGTCGAGAACGGTGGTGACGCCCGCGTCCAATTGGCTCAAGGAACCGAATAGTTCATTGATATAAACGTCTTCGGGCCGGTACACCTTGGAGAACTTACCGAGAATGTAATCGAAATAATTCACGGCGCCATGCGGCTTGCCGTCGTTGAACAGCAACCCATCGGCCAGAAAGCTGCGCAGCGCGGTTTCGAACTGATGATGGTGGGTATCGACAAAACCGGGCATCACAATCATGCCATCGGCTTCGATGACCGTCGCGTCACCCGCGCTGAGGTTGGGGCCGACGGCGGCAATCCGGCTGCCCTCAACCAGTACGTCCGCTTGTGCGAAATCACCCACCGCCGAATCCATCGACAGGACCGCACCACCCCGGATCAACACCCGGCGGCCCGGGGCGCCGGTATCTGCCGGGGCGTCCATGCTTTGCGCGGACACCGTGTTCTGCGCAAACATCACGGTAGCCGCCGCCGCGGCGCCGACACCCGCCGTCGTTTTCAGGAAATCCCGTCGGGACGGGCCATGATTTCGAGGTTTGCCGTCATCGCATAATTTGCACATGAATATCGCCTCCCAAGGTTTTCGCTGTCGGCTTGCTGCCGGTAATTCTTCTTGGTTGAAAATCCTATTCAGGATTCACCATCGCTCAAAGAATATATTCTTCCAAGGCCGGCGAACGTCTAGCGGAGGTGTTAGAATTTTCCAAATTAGCGATGTAAGCACATCTATCTGTTATCTGTGTGGGTACTCAGGGAGTATCTTTGCCGAGGCAAATCGGCATACCTCTGCCGCCAAGAGTAAACCAAAAACTGTGGGCCCATGCACAAAAGCCACTCGCAAAACTAACACGACGTCCGCTCGAATCTCCTTCGCAGAAGAAGCCAAATCGATCAACGAAAGCAGCGCCGCCCCCATCAGTACAAGCCCAGCCAAGAAACCTAAATGGCCTTTTGCCTGTTTCTGCGAAAACCTAAGCATGATGAACACAAAAACTAGAAGAAACTGCACCGAAAAATAAAAGAAAGAGAAAATCAATCCTTCTTGCCGGTTCAGCATTTGTTGTTCAAGCGTATCAATATTGAAATACCACGTCAGACCGATTCCAATTGCTGGAAAAAATACCATCCTAAAATTCTCGTAAAACCAAGGATGTCTAGGGACGCTATCTGAGAATAAACTTCGAAGGACACGCCTATCCAAAACCAAAAATGCAACCATACCCGACAGCATCCCGATTACATGTGCAGGAATTAGTATAGGCCCAGTCTGACCAGCCATTTCGACAGAAATTATTTTAGTAATTATTGTTATTGCAAGTTGAAAGAAAGAAAATATCAAGCACGCAAGCATCAACAAAATAAAAGTGTAACTTATTCTAATTCGGCTTGGGTGATCATCGCGCAACCAAATCATCATTGTTAGCGCGAGAGCAAATATTGCTGCAAAAACGCTGCCGATTGAATCGTGATACGTTCGCCACGATTCAAAGATTAGGAAAAGACAACCAGCAAGAGACACAAGAAGTGTATTTCTTGACTTTTCTGGCTCGGCTGCAACGAGCGTGTGGCATGCGAGAAACAATATCAGGAAGCCGGCGATTGTAATCGCAAGGGAAGATAGCCACCGCACACTATGAAACGTGCCTGTGCTCAGATAAATGCCACTGAATACGATCCATATCGCCTGAAGGCGAGAATCCCAGATCGGATCCTTTAACCACCTGTTATTTGCCATTGTCTGTGAGGCACAAACTCAGAAAAATCTAAATAAGAGTGAATTAGTTATTCGACCTTCAATTATAGGTGATAAAATGACTATTTTCGAACAATCCATTCTATGAAAAGTAATCGTCGACAAACTCACCCCAATTCTCTGCACCGCATAATGTAATGCTAATTGGTCGGAGCAAACGTCGAACGCACCTTGAAGTAGGACACGCAAACTATCGAAACGAATATCTAAAAAGCACTCAATGTTTGTCACTCGCCTGAAGAACATTGGGCTGACGGCAATTCAGGGAGGCGCATCAAATGACGAATGAACGGATCGTTCCGAATATACAGAAACTCAAAGACGATATTGTTTGGCAGGTCGAAAATTTAAGAAAATACCGTGTAGGCAACAAAAGAAAATCTATGTGCGCGGTGGTCGGCACCGCTGCCATCTCGGCGTTGACAACCCTAGTTCTTGGTTTGGGGCAATTTAAGTTCGGCTGGGAGGCTCTTCCTCAGGTAACTCAGATCATCGCCCTATTCCTTTCGTTTTCTGCGACGGTCATTTCTGCATGGGACGCGCACTTCCGTCACAAGGATCTTTGGGTGATGCAGGCTCGATCCGTTCATCGGTTATATCGCTTAAAAGATGATCTTGAGCACTGTGAAGCCACCGGAGATGTATCCGATGAAAGGAAGCAAGAATTCTACGAAACCTACAAAAATATTTTTGATGACCTGAATGAGACATGGGAATCGGTCCGATCCGAATAGACCGGAACTATCGAATTCAATAATAACCTTGGGTTTTAACCCATCAGTTCGTATTGACCGGGGTCAAGGCCGCGTGGGACGCGGACCTGGAAAATACACGCCATAACGCGGCCGAAAAAGGGCCCGGAAATGTGGCATTGGAGGTCAGATCATGTCTGACGCGGAAGCGATTTTTCTTGGATTCGTGATCGTCGCCATGGCGGTGTTCGTGGTTGTTCTCGCCTGGGGCGACTATTACTCGAGCAGACGTTAAAGCAACGGCCCGTCCCTGACGCACCGCACCCCGCCGGGGGCAGCGGCGATTTGTCGTGCATTCAAAAGGCCTTCCTCACCGGTCTTTTATTGGCGTTTTCCGGCAAAAATTGGCACCGTGTCCTTGTGCCCGGCCCGGCCGGGTTCTATGCAAACACGATCCGAAGAAAACAATCATGCGGGATTTCATGTTCAAATCTGCCGCTCTTTTAGCGACCGTAACGATTTTATTCAGCGTCCCCGCATTCGCGGTGGATTCACCGCCCTTGCATGGCCAAATGGAGACCTTCGAACTTGCCGAAAAAGCGCGGCCCCGCCCCGGCATCGCGTGGACGACGCCTGATGGTGAGGCTGTCACGCTCGCCGAATTCGAGGGCAAAGTCGTTCTGATGAATTTCTGGGCGACGTGGTGTGCACCCTGTCTCCGGGAACTGCCGTCCCTCGACCGGCTGGCGAACGGCCTCGATGCCGGGATCGCCGTCGTCGCGATCAGCATCGACCGCCAAGGCGAGGCCGTTGCGGGGCGAACCATGCGCAAGCTGGCGCTGACAGACCTAAAGCTTTACCTGGATGCCAAGAGCGCCGCGGCCCGCGCGCTCAAAGTCCAGCAAATGCCGACGACCATTATGTTCGACCGGCACGGCCGGGAGATCGGCAGGCTACAAGGTGCCGCGGAATGGGATTCGGAAGAAGCGCGCGCCCTGCTCCGCTACGTTACCGCCAACCCGGACCACCTCGACGCATTGCCTACGGAAAAGTAGGCTGAATTAGTCCGCCGAGGTTGCGGTAAAAGGGCGCTTGATCTCCACCGGGTCCCGGCTGAGTTCGACCACGAGTTGGATTAATGCATCCTGTACGTCAGTACTGGTCACGGAATTGGTTGCCGGCACCGTGGCTTTGACCTCGATCATCGCCGTTCGCTCGCAGAAGGCCGCGAGAATGCGTAATTTGTCACCCGACGGGGCCGACGGCACATTGACCGGGTCGGCACAGATTGTATCGGCGCTCATCCCCAGGGGCGGATTGAAAGCGAAAACCATCTTATAGGGCGGCACTTCCGTCGCGTCCGGGGTCACGGTGAAATTCGTATTCAAATACCGAAATTTCCGGTTGAGCTTGTCGGTGATCGACTGAGCCACCTCGGCATCCGGTTGGGTAAACGGATTGCCCGATACCACGACCCGGAAATCGTTTCCGGCGGCGGCATAGGACAGAAAGCTGCTCGGCGAAGACACAGAATAATAAGGGCCATATACCGTGACGCATCCGGTCAAAAGAACCAGCGAACCTACGGCGGCGGCCTTAGAAAACAACCTCATCGCGTTCTCCTCCACTGATGAGTGCTTTTACTGCAGAACATCTAGTCAGCGACACGGGCTTTCGCAAAGGGTGCATGGGTATCGTGAGCTAGGCACATAGCTGCACTCACTAAGATGGGTTTTCAATCACCGGGTCAATAATGCTATCATTATTTCATGTCTGGCCCATTCTTTGACGAAATGCACAACCCGGATGGCTCGTTACGGGAGCTTTACCGTCAAATTCAAGAATGGATCGACGAAAACCCCCCAGATTTCATAGAAATGAAACGCCGGGAGGCGGAGTTCCTCTACCGCCGGACCGGCATAACCTTCGCTGTCTACAGTGAAGGCGGCAGCACCGAACGAATTATTCCCTTCGACATCATTCCCCGCCTTATCGACGCCAATGAATGGGATTTGCTACGCCGGGGTTTGACCCAGCGGGCCCAGGCGCTCAACGCTTTCCTCGCCGACGTCTATTCCGATCAGCGCATCCTCAAGGAACGGATCGTCGATCCCGCCCTAATCCTGCTGAACTCGGCTTACGAACCGGAAATGCAGGGGGTGAAAGTGCCCGGCGACGTCTATACCCACATCGCCGGCATCGACATCGTGCGCGTTGGGCCGGAAGAGTTCTACGTGCTCGAGGACAATGCCCGCACACCGTCCGGCGTGTCCTACATGCTCGAAAACCGGGAAATGATGATGCGTTTGTTTCCCGATCTGTTCACTCGCTATGCCGTCGCGCCGGTAGACCGCTATCCCGAGGAATTGCTGGCAACGCTGGCTTCGGTTGCACCGCCCAGGATCAGTGGCGAGCCGACCACCGTGCTGCTCACGCCGGGACGGTATAACAGCGCCTACTACGAACATTCCTTCCTGGCCGACATGATGGGTATCGAACTTGTCGAAGGGCAGGACCTGTTCGTCTCTGACACCGTGGTTTACATGCGCACCACCGAAGGACCGAAACGCGTCGACGTCATCTATCGCCGGGTGGACGATGCCTTCATCGATCCGCTGACCTTTAATCCCGATTCCATGCTCGGCGTGCCCGGTCTGATGACGGCCTACCGCGCGGGCAACGTCGTCCTCGCCAACGCCGTCGGCGCCGGCATCGCCGACGACAAGTCCGTCTACACCCATGTTCCCGACATGATCCGGTTCTATCTGGACCAGGAGCCGATCCTCAAAAACGTGCCGACCTACAAATGTTCGGAAGCGGACGATCTCGCTTATACGCTCGAGCATCTCGAGGAACTTGTGGTCAAGGAAGTTCACGGCTCGGGCGGCTACGGCATGCTGGTCGGACCAAAGGCGACCAAGGAGGAACGGGAGAAATTCGCCGAGAAACTCAAGGCGATGCCGGATCAATTCATCGCCCAGCCGACGCTCGCGCTTTCGACGGTCCCGACCTACGTCAACGAGGGCATCGCACCCCGCCACGTCGACCTCCGACCCTTTATCCTGTGCGGATCGGAAATCACCATCGTGCCCGGCGGCCTTACCCGCGTCGCATTGAAGGAAGGTTCCCTGGTCGTCAATTCCAGTCAGGGCGGCGGCACCAAGGATACTTGGGTCATCACCGGCGAACAGGCACGCTATGCTTAGCCGCACCGCCGACAGCCTGTTCTGGATGGCCCGTTACATGGAACGGGCCGAGAACTTGGCGCGTCTCCTCGAGGTCGGGCATCGGCTGGCCATCACGCCAGGCGAAACGGGCGGCAACGAATGGCTATCGACCGTGACCATCGCTGGCTGCGGCCAGGATTTTTTCGAGACCCACCAAAACGCGACGGCACAGACTGTGACCGACTTCCTGGGCCTCAGCGAGCACAATTCCTATTCGATTCCTTCCTGCATCGCCAACGCGCGCGGAAACGGCCGCGCCGTGAGAACCGCGTTGACCTCCTCCATGTGGGAATCCCTCAACGGCACTTGGCTCGACCTCGAAACCAAGCGGCGCGAGGCATTGAGCGGCACCGGCGTCATCGATTATCTGGATTGGATCAAGGACCGCTCCATGCAGTTCACGGGTGCCATTACCAGCACCATGCTGCGCAGCGACGCCTATTATTTCACGCAGATGGGCACCCTTTTGGAACGCGCGGACAATACGGCGCGAATCCTCGACGTGAAGTACCACGTATTGCTGCCTGAGCACGAAGCCGTGGGTGGCGGCCTCGACTTCTACCAATGGAACGCCATCTTGCGCGCGGTGACGGCCAACCGCGCCTATCATTATCTTTATCGCGATAGCCTGCAGCCGTGGCTTATCGCCGAGATGCTGATCCTGCGCAGTGAACTTCCGCGTTCCCTCGTCGGTTGCTTGGCGGGTGTTACCGATTGCCTCGAAAAACTCTCCAATGCCTATGGTGCCCGCAAAGACTGTGTGCGAATGGCGAACGCGCTCCATGCCGATCTCGCCTATGGCAAGATCGAGGATATATTCCAGCAGGGGCTGCATGAGTTCCTGACAGATTTCCTGCGGCGCAACTATGCCCTCGCCGACCAAATCCAACGTGATTACTTGTTGTAACCATCATGCATTTATCGATCAGCCACGAAACCACCTACCGCTATGAGCATCCGGCTTCCTATTCGATCCAGGTGCTGCGGCTGACGCCGCGCGGCTATGCCGGCCAATCGATTCTGCGGTGGGAGGTGACGGGCAACGGTCGATTGCTGACCCCCAACGGCGAAGACGGGTTCGGAAATCCCATCCACACTATGACGACCCAGGGCGACCATCAGAGCGTTACCATCCGCGCCAGCGGCGATGTGATTACCACCAACACGGACGGCGTCGTCGGGGATGCGATGGAGCGATTCCCGCCGCTGCTCTACAAACGTTTCACCGATTATACGGCGGTGGACGACCGGTTGGCCGCCCTGGCCGATAAGGCCGGCGCCGGGGCCAAGGATGAATTGGATTTGGCGCACCGACTGATGACAGCGGTCCGCGATGCGGTCGAGTACGATACCACCACCACCGAATCCTCCCATACGGCCACGGAAGCGCTCGCCCTAGGGGCTGGCGTTTGCCAGGATCACGCCCATATATTTATCGCCTGCGCCCGCCACCTGAGCCTGCCGGCCCGCTATGTCAGCGGCTATCTGTGGTCGGAAGGCGCGGTCGGCCCCCACGAGGCGGGCCATGCCTGGGCCGAGGCCTATGTCCCCGACCTCGGATGGGTCGGGTTTGATGTTGCAAACCGCCTTTGCCCGACGGAAGATCATGTCCGTGTGGCGGTTGGGCTGGACTATTTGAATGCGGCGCCGGTCCGTGGCCTGAGATATGGCGCGGCCGATGAAATTCTCGACGTTCAGGTCCATATCCAACAAGGATACAGTCAATAGTCACCTGCCTAAGGCCGGTGGACTTTCAAAAGGATGGACTTGAATGACGTACTGCGTCGGTGTGCTGGTCAACCAAGGCTTGGTGATGCTGTCCGATTCCCGGACCAGCGCCAGCGTCGATAACATTGCGACTTATCGGAAGATGACCGTTTGGCAGCAGCCGGGCGACCGCATGATCTGCCTGATGTCCGCCGGCAATCTTGCCATTTCCCAAGCGGTGGTGAACCTGATCGAGGAGTGGAACGGCAGCGACCGAAGCGGTGGCGTCTATGGCGTCACCAGCATGTTCCGCGCCGCCCGCCTGGTCGGCGACGCGATCCGCAGTGTGTATGAGACGGACGGCAAAGCGCTGGAACTGCGGGATCAGCCGTTCAACGCGTCCTTCTTGCTCGGCGGCCAGGTGAATGGCGGCCAGACCCGGTTGTTTCAAATCTATTCCGAAGGCAATTTCATCGAAGCCTCCGACGAAACCCCGTTCCTACAGATCGGTGAGCACAAATACGGCAAGCCAATCCTCGATCGCGCGATCACCGTGGAAACACCCCTGATCGACGCCATGAAACTGGCCCTCGTCTCCATGGATTCGACATTGCGAAGCAATTTGTCCGTTGGTTTCCCGCTCGATCTGATGGTCTACGAGGATGGCATGTTGGCGCCCAAGATCTGGCGCCACATTCGGGAAGACGACCCCTATTATTCCAATATCCGGGAGCAGTGGTCGCTCGCGCTGCGGCGCGCTTATACCGAGATTCCGGATCCCGATTGGCTGTCCGAACCGACGGCGACCGTTCACGCACTCGGCACACCGGAACCCGGCGCATAAAGACTTGACCTCCGCCCGCCGGGCGTCTCAATTACCTGCTCAATAATCGACGCGCCAATCAGGGGGGCCTTCCGGACGCGGACATACGGTGCCGCCAACTCTCCCCCTTTTTTTGGCCAATGAAACAATAGCCGCAGAAGCGGCCGCAACAGGGAGAGCAGCGATCCATGCGTCACTTGCAAACAGGGTTGACGGAATACGACAAGGCCCGGGCGACCGAGGGCTACACCCTCTTCACGCCGATGATCGACAACATCACTCATCTGATCGATATGGACGGCAAGGTCGTTCACGAATGGACGCTGCCGGCGGGACCCGGTGCTTACGCTTACCTGTTGCCCAACGGCAATCTGCTCGCCGCCGCCAAAACCGAAGATGGGCCGAAACTGCCGGCCCGTGGCGGCCACCTCGTTGAACTCGATTGGGACGGCAACATCGTCTGGGAACATGTCGACAACAATCAGCATCATGATTTCCGCCGCCTGTCCAACGGCAACACGGTCTATCTGTGTTGGGAGTTGTTGAGCAAGGAAGACGAAAAAAAGGTCATCGGCGGCGTGCCCGGTACCGAACACGAGGATGGCGTTTATGGCGACATCGTCCGGGAAGTGACGCCCGACGGCGAAATCGTCTGGGAATGGCGCGCTATCGACCATTTGGACGGCAAGAAATTCCCGCTCCACGTCGCCGCTATCCGGGAGGAATGGGCGCACGCCAATACCATCTGCCCCGTTCCCGACGGCAATTTCATCATCAATTTCCGCCACAACAATCTGATGGCGATCATCGACAAGCAGACCAAGGAATTCTCCTGGACCTGCCGCAATCTCGATTTTCGCCAGCACCATGACGTGCAAATGCTGGAGAACGGCAACATCCTGTTCTTCGCCAACGACGCCGACGTCATCAGCCGGGGTCCGGAAGCAGGCTCGCGCATCATCGAGATCGACCCCAAAACCAACGACATCGTGTGGCAGTACCAGGGCAATCCGCCGGCATCGTTCTACAGCTGGTTCATCAGCGGCTGTCAGCGGCTGTGGTCCAGCAACACGCTGATCTGCGAAGGCGTCTATGGACGTTTGTTCGAAGTGACGCCCGACGGCGATGTCGTTTGGGAATATATCTCTCCTTACTTCAAGGCCAACCCGCCGCAATACGGCAATTCCAACCGGGTGTTCCGCTGCTACCGCTACCGCGCGGACTCACCGGAAATCAACGGCCGGGTCTAATTTTCTACAACAGGGGGAACAGAAATGCCGAGTATCGACACCAGAACCGGGATCATCCAGTACGACAAGGACCGCGCGACCCCCGGCTACACCCTGTTCACCCCGCTCGGCCTGACCAGCACCTTTCTGGTCGACATGAACGGTAAGGTCGTCCACGAGTGGAAGCTGCCCGCCGACGTCGGCAACTACGCCTATCTCCTCGACAATGGCAACCTGCTCGTCGCCATCCGCACCCAGGACGGGCCCAAGGGCCTGCCCGCCAAGGGTGGCCACCTGATCGAATATGATTGGGACGGCAACATCGTCTGGGAGCATGTGGACAGCACCCAGCACCACGATTTCCGCCGCCTGCCCAACGGCAACACCGTCTATCTCGGCTGGAAGTTGCTCAGCGATGAACAGGCGGCGCGGCTGCCCGGCGGCCTGCCCGGCACCGAGCACGAGGACGGCATCTACGCCGACACCATCCGCGAGGTGACCCCGGCGGGCGAGATCGTGTGGGAATGGTTCGCGAGCGACAATATGGATATGGAGAAGTTCCCGCTGCACCCCGGAGTACCGCGCGACGAATACGGCCACGGCAACACCATCGCGCCGACCAACGACGGCAACTTCATCCTCAATCAGCGCCACACCGGCACCATGTGCATCATCGACAAGGCGACCAAGGAAATCGTCTGGTCGCTGACCGATTACGAATACGGCCAACAGCACGACGTGCAGATGCTGGAAAACGGCAACATCCTGTTCTTCGCCAACGGGTCCTGGCCGGTCACCTACCTCGGCCCGGAGACGGGATCGCGGGTGGTGGAAATCGATCCCGAGACCAACAAGGAAGTTTGGTCGTATGCGGGAGATCCGCCGCGCTCGTTCTTCAGCTGGTTCATCAGCGGCGCACAGCGCCTCGCGTCGGGCAACACACTGATCTGCGAAGGCTTATGGGGCCGTTTGTTCGAAGTCACGCCCGAAGGCGACATCGTTTGGGATTATGTCTCGCCCTATGTGATGACCGATCCGCACCCGGCCTATACCAACGGCAACTACGTCTTCCGTTGCTACCGCTACGATCCCGACGGGCCGCAAATCCAAGGACGCCTCGGAGACCCCCGCTAGGCCAGATCGAACAGGTTGCGGGCGTTGCGCTCGTAAAATTTTTCCGGGTTCTTGACGGCAATGGCGGCGGCTTGTTGCGTCTGCTCCATGCTGTCGTCGTAGGGATAGTCGACAGCGAACATCAGCCGGTCCTCGCCCACCACTTCCTCGACGAAACGCACCGCCGGGTCCCAATTGTGCCCCGAACTGGAGAGCCAGAAATTCTCCAGAAAATACTCGCTGGGCCGCCGCGTCGCACGCCAATGAGGATAGGCGCCGCCCTTGCGGCCGCGCGCATATAACCGATCGATGCGATCGAGCCAGAAGGGCACCCCTTCCCCGAGATGGCCGAGCACCACACGTAACCTCGGAAATGCATCGAACACGCCGGTGACGATGAGCCGCAATGCATGCACCGCCGTTTCCGTCTGGAAGCCCCACAACGCGCCGTCGAGATGGCGTTCGAACATGGGCGCCATCATGGCGGGCGGCGCCGGACGGGGATGCAGATAGAGCGGTAGATCGAGGGCCTCGGCGGCCTCGAGAATAGGCCGGTAGCTGGCGGCGTCGAGATACTCGCCCTTGGTATGGGAATTGACCATCACGCCCTTGAGGCCAAGGCCCTTGGCGCGCTCCATTTCCTTGGCCGCGGTCTTGGGCGCCTGCGGCGCGATGGCGCCGAGACCGGCAAAGCGATCGGGATGTTTGCGCACCGCCTCGGCCAGCACGTCGTTGGCTTGCACGGCAAGTGCCGATCCCGTATCGGCATCGAACACCTGTACGCCGGGCGCGGTGATGGCGATGACCTGCATGTCGACGCCAGCAGCATCCATGATCCCGAGACGCACCTCACCAAGATCGACGACCTGGTCGCGCACTTGGGCACCCCATCCACCGGTGGCATTGAGAATGCGGCTAAAGTGATGATCGAGCCCCGCCTCGCCCGGCGCACCGTCCTCGATCAGCACCTTCCAGGCTTCGACCAGTTCGGGCGTGGCAAACGCCTCTTCCGTTGCGATTTTCTTGTAAGCCATTGGCGAAGCCGTCCCCGTATCGTTTGCGTATGCGTCAGCTTAGCGGCGGCACCCGGCGCGGCGCACGCAAAAAAAAGGGCCGCGACGGTTTCCCGCCGCGGCCGTATCGTCAGGATTCCAACTTAGGCTTTCATCGCCTCCTTCACGCGATCCGGCGTGAACGGCATCGAGCGCACCCGTGCGCCGGTGGCGGCGAAGATGGCGTTCGAAACCGCGCCGCCGACCAGCGGCAAGGCGATCTCGCCGATGCCGGTCGGCCGGTTGTCGGAGGCCATCACGTGGGTGTGGATCTCCGGCGCATCTTCCATCCGCATGACCGTGTAGTCATGATAGTTGGTCTGTTCGATGGCACCGTTGTCGTAGGTGATGCGTTCCTTCAACGCCTGACCCAGACCGTAGATCACATTACTTTCGGTCTGCGCCGCTATCGTGTCGGGATTGACGACGATTCCCGGATCCACGGCGGACCAGAAATTGTGCGCCTTCACCGCACCCGTGGCCTTGTCGACGCTGACCTCGACAATACCGGCGGTGCGCGTCCCCCAAATGATAGCGTAGGAGAAGCCGAGCGCCGTGCCCTCGCGCGTGCGTCCCCAATCGGCCATCTTGGCGGTTGCCTCGATCACCCGGCGCGACCGATGGTCGTCCATCATCCGCAAGCGGAACTCGATCGGATCGACCCCCTCGGCATGAGCGATTTCGTCCATGAAGGCTTCGATGACGAACTTGTTGTAACCGCTGCCGATGGCCCGCCACGCGGCGAGCGCCGTATCGCGCTGTTCACGCAGATACTCGGTTGCCTTGTTGGGGATGGTGTAGAGGGTTTCATGGCCCTCCATGGTCAACGGATCGACTCCCTTGGACGCCTTGAGACGCTGGGGCGGCCCGGTGAAGCCGATGATGGATTCGCCGACCAGCCGGTGATGCCAAGCGTCGATCTTACCGTCCTTGACGCTCGCCTCGAGGTGGTGAGCGGTCATCGGCCGAAGTTTACCGGCACCGATGTCGTCCTCGCGGCTGAAGATCACCTTGACGGGTTTCTTGGTGATTTTGGACAGGATCAGCGGGTAGGCGACCATGTCGGGATAGATGCGCCGGCCGAAACCGCCGCCGAGACCCAACTGATGGACCCGGATTTTCGGCGGTTTGGTCTGCAGGATCAACGATCCGACGAAGGCCATGAGGCCCGCCGCCTGGGTCCCCACCCATACGTCGGCGCCCTTGCCGTCCGCATCCACCATCGCGGTGATGTTCATGGGCTCCATTTGGCCATGATAGGTGTAGTCGGCCGTATAGGTTGCCTTGTACACCTTGTCCGACCCGGCAATGGTCCCTTTGGCATCACCCTCGGTGAGCGCGGGCAAGCCCGCCTCGGACAGGTTCTCGGCCCGGGCGGCATATTCGGGCAGCGCGTTCACGCTGTTGAAACCCGCCGCAGGACCCGGCTTCCACGTGACCTTGAGCGCGTCCTTACCCTTCTGGGTCGATTCGATGGTCGAGCCGACCACCGCAACCGCATCCTTCAGCTTGAACACGCCGACCACGCCCTTGACCGCCTTGGCCGCCGCATCGTCGACCGTGTCCGGCGATCCACCCTCAATGGGTGTCCGCAGAAGCGAGGCATAGACCATACCGTCGATTTCAGCGTCCATCCCATAGGTGAATTCGCCGCGCGTCTTGGCAGGCACGTCCACACGGGGAACGGACTTCCCGACAATGCGGAAATCAGCCGGCTTCTTGAGGTCAGCTTCCGTCAGTTTGGGCAACTCGGCAGGCACCGTCGCTGTTTTGGCAATGTCGCCGTAGCTCATGGATTTGCCGGACGCTTTGTGAACCACCTCGTTGGGTTCAGTCGATAGTTCGGAGGCAGGAACGCTCCATTGCGCCGCCGCCGCATCGATCAACACGCGCCGCGCCTGAGCACCGGCCATGCGGACCGAATCCCAATAACCGTCGACTGCCCGGCTGGCCACCGTGATGACCCCGCCGCCGAGCTTGGGGTTGCCATAGGTCGGCGCCGCAGGGGCCTGGACCACATTGACCTTGTCCCAATCGGCATCCAGTTCCTCGGCGATGATCATGGGGATCGCCGTCATGATGCCCTGGCCCATTTCCGCCGCAGGCGACTGGATCGTCACCGTATCGTCGGGATTTATGGTGACATAGGCGTTAAGCGTATTGCCCTTGCCCGAAGCCGCCAACACGTCCGCCGAACGGGCGGTCATGAAACCGGCCGCGGAAACGGCGAATGTCAGCCCTGCCGCGCCCGCCATGAAGCCGCGGCGGCCAACGGTGGGATTGACCGCTTCGGCGAGCGTCGTCTCGACCACGTCTCCGTTGGTTTTCAACGCGGCTAACTCGGTCTTCTGCGCTTTCTTTTCATGATGAGTCATGACTTAGGCCTCCCGTGCCGCACGCTGGATCGCGCGAATGATCCGCGTATAGGTTCCACAGCGGCAGATGTTACCGTTCATGTGCTCGATGATCTCTTCGCGGCTGGGATTCTTATTCTTCGCCAGCAAGCTTGCCGCCTGCATGATCTGTCCGGATTGACAGTAACCGCACTGCGGCACCTGCTCGGCAACCCAAGCCACCTGCAAGGGATGGGTGCCGTTCGGGGATAGCGCCTCAATGGTGGTCACGGATTTGCCGGAGACGTCTCCCACCGTCGTCTGGCACGAACGTACCGGCTCACCATCCAGGTGGATGGTGCACGCGCCGCACAGGCCCGCGCCGCAGCCGAATTTCGTGCCGGTCATTTTGAGATGTTCTCGGACCACCCATAGTAAGGGCGTATCCGGTTCGGCATCGACATTTGTCGATTTGCCGTTGAGTGTAAATGCGACCATGCGTCACCTCCTGTAAAACTCGGACGCGGCCGCGATGAACCAAAATGCGCGCACGGCCGCCGGGGCAATGAACGGTCCCGCCACGGGTGCATGCGCGGTAGAGAGATGAGTACGGAATGGGTGCAGGTTGCGTCCACATTACCGGTCAGCACGACGCTGCCACGGTATGACGTCGCAATCATGTCACGCGGCGCTTCGGTTGCGCCGTCTTCCCTCGTTACGCTCTCCCAGACCGGCCGCGCCGACTTATCTGCCGGTCACCGGGCCGTTCATCTTTTTATTGGGAAAAACGCTAAGAGCTTCCGCTTCACGAGTCAACGAGCAGCACATGGTGCTCGCACGGAATTGTTTAGAAAGTGGGACACGGTGCCACGTCTACATCCCACTCTTTTATCGGTCGTATTTCGCGCTTTATTCGGAATCCGGCTGTTTGCTCGGATGCGCGTTCTGAAACGCGGGCAACGCCTGACACGCCTCGTCGACCGCGCGGATCAAGGGAAAGGGATCAAGATCGGCCTTCGCGGCGCGGGCGTTGAAAATTTGCGGAATCAGGCAGATGTCGGCCATGGACGGGGTGTCGCCATAGCTGAAGCGGCCGCGATTGGGTTGCGCCGCGAGGAACGCCTCATAGGCTTCGAAGCCCTTGGTGATCCAATGACGCATCCAGGTATCGCGCTGGTCCTCGCTGCACCCCAATTCTTCGACGATATATTTGCGGATACGCAGATTATTCACCGGGTGGATGTCGCAGGCGACGATCTGAGCGAGCGCCCGGACATGGGCGCGGCCCGCCGCATCGCGCGGCAGGATGGCCGGATCGGGATAAACCTCGTCGAGATACTCGATGATGGCCATGGACTGGTTGACGGTGAGATCACCGTCAACCAGAGCCGGCACTAAATGCTGCGGGTTGACCGCCGAATAATCTGACCCGAATTGCTCACCGCCGCCCCGGGTCAGGTGAACCGGTATCGAGTCATACTCCAGACCCTTGAGGTTGAGGGCGATCCGCGCCCGGTAGGCGGCGGAGGAGCGGAAATAATCATAGAGTTTGAGCATCACCAAGGCCCTTACAGGTCCAGCACGAGGCGTTCACCCGGCAGCGCCCGCGAAATGCAGATCTGGATCTTGGTATTGGCTTCTTTCTCGTCGTCGGTCAGGCATTCGTCGCGGTGATCGGCCTTGCCCGATACCAGCCCGACCTCGCAGGTGCCGCACCAGCCTTCCTCGCACACATAGACCGTGTCGACGCCAGCATCGCGCAAAACCTCGAGAATGGTTCTATCGGCGGGAATGGTGAACACCTCGCCCGACGATTTCAATTCCACCTCGAACGGCTGATCGCCGGCTTCGTGGATATGAATGTCTTCCGGCGCCTTGGCGCTGGAGAACAGTTCGAAATGAACCGTGCCTTCCGCCCAATGGGAGGCCGCCTCACGTGCCGCGTTCAACAGGCCACCAGGTCCGCAAATATAAACATGGGCGCCTTCGGGCTGATCCTTGAGAACCTCGGCCAGCTTGATGCCTTTCGAGGGATCGCCGCCGTCGTGATGAAAGGTGACGTTGTCACCGAACACGTCCTTCACCTCGTCCATGAAGGCCGTCGTCTCCGGTGCCTTGGTGCAGTAGTGAAGATGGAAATCGGCGCCCGCGGCCTTGAGGGCGTACCCCATGGCGAGCATCGGGGTGATGCCGATACCACCGGCAATCAACATGTGCGACTTGGCCGACATGTCGAGCGGGAAATCGTTTAGCGGCCCGCGCGCTTCCAAAATATCGCCTTCTTTGACCGCTTCATGCATCCACTTGGAGCCGCCGCTGCTTTGGGGCTCACGCAAGATGCCGGTGACATAGCGGTCGGTTTCTCCGGGCTTGTTGGCGAGAGAATAGGAACGCCAATGTGTCTTGTCGGTATGGAAATCGATGTGGGCGCCGGCCTCGAAAGCGGGCAACGAACCGCCATCGGCGTTCACGAGCTCGAAACGTTTGATATCGGGCGTCAGGTTCCGGATGCCGACGACCTTGAGTTTTAGATCCATTCTCTCAATCCCTAGGCTTTACTTGTCACGGCCCTATGTGGGCGGTTCTCCGTTGGCAGTTCACGATTGGCTGTTCTCGGGGCCGATTTGTTGGCCGTTTTATACAGACAAAATATTTGTTAGACCACCGAACAATATAAATGCCCGGCAGCCGGCGTTATTCCCCACCGGAAGCCGTTTTGGGGCGGGATTCCTGGCGCGTTGCGCCGCCGCCCGGCATGAGCTTTACTAGATTGCAGAGACCCACTCAATACATCGACGCCAGCGAGGACACGACCACATGACCGACGCCTTCATTTGTGACGCCATCCGCACGCCCATCGGCCGCTATGCGGGCGGGCTTTCGGCCATCCGGGCGGACGATCTGGGGGCGATCCCCCTCAAGACCCTAATGGACCGCAATTCGGGCGTCGATTGGGCGGCGGTTGATGATGTGATCTATGGCTGCGTCAATCAGGCGGGCGAAGACAACCGCAACGTCGCCCGTATGTCGCTGTTGTTGGCGGGACTGCCCCAAGATGTGCCGGGTGTCACGGTCAATCGTTTGTGCGGCTCGGGCATGCACGCCGTCGGCAGTTGCGCCCAGGCGATCCGCGCAGGTGAAGCGGACCTGATGGTTGCGGGCGGCATCGAAAGCATGTCGCGTTCGCCCTTCGTCATGCCCAAGGCGGAAACCGCCTTTTCGCGGCAAACCAACATCTATGACACCACCATCGGCTGGCGTTTCCCCAATCCCAAGATGGAAGAGGAATACGGCCTCGATTCCATGGGCGAAACGGCGGAGAACGTTGCCGCCGAGTATCAGATCTCGCGCGAAGACCAAGACGCCTTCGCCGCACGTAGTCAGGCAAAGACCGCCACCGCACAAAGTGACGGGCGGCTGGCCGAGGAGATCGTGCCGGTGGCCGTGCCGCAACGGCGCGGCGATCCGGTGATGGTGGAAAAGGACGAACACCCCCGCGGCGATACCACCCTCGACAAGCTCGCCCAATTGCGCCCCGCCTTCCGCAAGGGCGGTTCGGTGACGGCGGGCAACTCCTCAGGCGTCAACGACGGGTCCTGCGCCTTGGTCCTCGCTTCGGAACAGGGCGCCAAGGATCACGGCCTGACCCCGAAGGCCCGCATTCTCGGTATGGCGTCGGCGGGCGTACCGCCCCGCATCATGGGAATGGGCCCGGCACCCGCCAGCAGCAAACTTCTGGACCGGCTC
>JGI12481J13897_1000364_pt1 | contig 17431 bp, 18 predicted proteins | sample TtaePargueraPR_FD_13897 | JGI IMG/M metagenome (IMG submission 13897)
CGCGCTAGCACGGCTTGCTCGTGCATCTCCGCAATCCCCGCCTCTCTTGAGAGCACCGGTGCGTATCCAAGGTCATTCTTTGCTTTGCTGATGTCCAGCGTGACCTCCACGGCCGAGGTCGCATAGGACTGCATCGTCAACGGTGCGGCAATCCGGCCACCAGAGATCTTGCCCATGGTATCGCCGATCGTGGCGATTACCTTCAGAAGCGCGCGTGGCACCGACTTTTCCGGGACGGGCACCCCTTGTGTCTTGAGGAGTTGGGAGATGAAGCTGCGGAATTCCACCGGCGCACCATCGGTGATGAAATACACCTCACCACCTTTGCCCTTGTTGAGGGCCTGTTCGATCCCGACACAGAGATTGGCGATGTGCGTGGTCGATGTCAGGTAGGTCCCCCCATCGATCCACGCCATCTGCCCCGATCGTGCAGCCTGCACCAGCGTTGGCAGCGCGGTGGTATCGTCCCGCCCCCAGACGAAACGGGGGCGCACCACCATGACGCTAAGTTCCAATGAATTGAACGACAGTGCGGTCTTTTCCGCGTCAGCCTTGCTCCGCGAATAGCCTCCCGCCGGGCGGCGGGGAAAAGGCCAGGCCTCACTTGCGTTGACGATTGGGTGGCCATCCGCCAGCACCGATTCACTGCTAATATGCACCGTGCGCTCGATGCCGGCTCGTCGAGCAGCGTCGAAAACTCGACGGGTACCCTCCAGGTTGGTCCTCTGCTGCGCTTCTGTCGACCGGCCGTGATCGGTGTTCGCGGCTGCGTGCACCAGAGCATCGCAACCTTTCATAGCTCCGGCGAGGTCCGTGGACACGATGTCGCCAATGATTGGCGTCGCGCCAAGTTCGCGAATGAGATTAGAGCCCGATTGGCTTCTGGACAGACCAATAACGCTAGTGCCTGCGGCCACGAAGTGTCGCACGAGATTGCGTCCAACATAACCACTCGCACCGGTGATGAAGATGCGTCTCGGGAAATTAGGCGCAAGCGCGCTGGTGGCCGGCGATGCGCCCGCCTCCATTTTGTTTGTCATGATCATATCCTGTTTGTGTTGTGGTCAGGTGGTCTCGGGTAGCGGGCGCTCTTGTGGCTCCACAGCCGCGAGCCATTGAAGTTCGCGCAGTATCCGCGCGCGTTCCTCGTCGCTGAACCGGTGAAAATCCAAATTCTCGAGCAGTTTCAGGCCTTCGAGAGCGAGATAGGCCAGTTGCGCCCCTCGCGGGGATTGGGCCGTGCGCTGAACGTCTTCGATAACCCTGGCTTGGTTGGCCTGCATCTTGGCGCGGAGCGACTTGTCGAGGACCAGTGCGGCGCTCAAGTTGAGGGCCGCATTGCGGAAGGGCTCGGAAATGGGGGCGCGGGCGCCAAGTATCCTGCCCGTTATCGCCCGGTTCTCGTGTGTCTCAAGCCCAACTTCCAGCTGGCTGTGCATGGCATTGTCTCGGGCGAATGCTCTTTCGACGACTGCCTCAAGGACAGCTTGCTTGGTCTTAAAGTCATAGAGAACGCTTGCCTTGCTGATCCCTGCCTCTTTCGCGACCCTTTCGATCGAGAGGTTAGCCGCACCATCGCGCGCGACAACGCGTTCGGCAGCGTCGAGAATCCCCTGCTGATCGATTGCCCGTTTGCGGCCCATGACTCTACCTTTTATTTCCGACCATTCGGTTATAAAAAGTGACTTTGCTTTGGTCAAGGCTGTTTTGGTGCACTCGGCGGCGCAACAGCGCGCTAATTTGTCCTATGCTGGCTGCCTTGCGGTGATTGGCTGCCGCGCAACCAGGCCAGCACAGCGAGCACGCGACGGTGTTCCTGCTGGTCGTCGAATAGACCAAGCTTGGAGAAGATGGTCGATATATGCTTCTCCACCGTCCCCGCTCCGATGTCGAAGCGAAGCGCGATCGCGGCATTTGTAAGCCCCTCGGCCATGGCCCCCAGAACGTCACGTTCTCGGGGGGTCAGGGACTGGAGGGGGTTCTGGCCGCCCTTGAGCAAGCCGCTGACCACCTCGGGATCGAGCACCGTGCCCCCGGAGACGATCCGCTGGATAGAATCGTAGAATGTGTCGATGTCCACCAGGCGATCCTTAAGGAGATACCCGACGAACCCTTGTCCATCCGCAAGCAACTCCTGTGCGTACACTTTTTCGACGAACTGACTGAGAATGAGCACAGGAAACCTGGGGCGTTCTTGCCGCAGGGCGATGGCCAATTTCAGGCCCTCATCGGTGAAGCCTGGCGGCATTCTCACGTCCATGATGGCAAGATCGAGCTCAAGCTTTGGCAACGCCCGCATAAATTCGTCGCCGTCCGCAAAGGCCCCGGCAACGACAAAAGAGGCTTCCTCGATCAGCCTCACCAGTCCCTCACGGAGGAGCACCGAGTCCTCGACGATAGCAATCCGCAGCGATTGATCTGACAAGCCGTTTTCCTCACTTCTGTCCGGCTGGGTCGGCGATGCGCCTATCGAGCGGACGTGGCTTCCAAGCCCACGATTCATCCAAAATTCAGAGGCAACCGTCCGAAAGCCGTCTGGCTGTTGGTCGTGCTCATCGTTCCGTTACAAGTACGCTCGTAGTGGCGGAGGTCGTTTTTCTGCCTCGACAGTCTTCTCCATCACAAGCTTCGCCCCCTCATTCGCCAGGGCTCACAAGCCCGGTTTCGTATCCAATGATGACAAGCTGCGCGCGATCGCGCGCGTTCATCTTCCCAAGAATCCGACTGACATGCGTCTTTGCCGTCAGCGGTGACATGCCGAGCGCCTCTGCGATTTCGGCGTTGGTCTTGCCGCGTGCGACCTCGGTCAACACTTCGCGCTCACGATCGCTCAGGACATCGAGGGGACCCGGCTCGCCCGGACGAATGACAGGCCTGCGAACAAAGTCGGCGACTAGGCGCCTGGTCACCGTCGGTGAGATTAGGACGTCGCCAGCGGCGGCGGCGGTGATGGCCTCGATCAGGAGCTGTGGAGGGGTGTCCTTCAGCAGGAAGCCCGAAGCACCCGCTCTGAGTGCCTCATAGATGTACTCGTCGAGCGCAAACGTCGTAAGGACTAGAACTTTCATCCCGCCAAATCTTGCGTCACCGCAGATTGCCCGCGTCGCCTGGAGCCCGTCCATGCGCGGCATGCGAATGTCCATCAGCACCACATCCGGACGTGTACGACGGGCCTCGACAATCGCCTGCGCGCCATCGCCAACCTCGCCAACGACCTCAATGCCTGGCTCGCTCGCCAGTAGGGCCGCGAACCCGCGGCGCACCAGCTCCTGATCATCGGCTAGCAACACGCGGATGGCGCGATCCTTTGCCTCAAGTTCTTGCGTCCGGAGGGTCATTCTTTCACCCCTCCGGCCTGGTAAGGAACGAAGGCGCGCACCGTGAATCCGCCATCCTCGGTTCGTCCGGCTTGCACGGTACCACCAAGTAGTTCTGCTCTCTCTCGGATGGCGATCAGCCCGATCCCAGTGCCCGGAGCAGCTGCGCGTGGTGTGCTAGGGGCGTCGTTCCTCACAGTCAAATGCACACCGCTGTCCGTGTGCCGAAGGTGGACGGTGGTAGGTACATCACCGGCGTGGCGAGCCACATTGACCAAGCACTCATGCACAATCCGGTGCACCGTCAGCACGGTGCTATCCGCCACGCCCTTGGGATAGCCACCCTCCTCGATCAAATCGACCTTTTTGGGGTGCCCTTCGGCGGCGATCACTTCGCTCAGCGGCGTCGTCGCCACAGGCATGGGGCGAAGCGGAACCGACTCGTCAGATCGTAGGAGCCCGAGCAGGGACCTCAGTTCATCGAGTGATCGTCTGCCTGTGTTGTTGATTTCTACAAGCGCATCGTGAGCTGCTGGAAGATCACGCTCGAACCTGTGGGCGGCAATTCCCGACTGTACAGTGATTGCCGAAAGCGAATGGGCAACGATGTCGTGGAGATCGTAGGCGATGCGAAGCCGTTCCGCCTGCAGCCGCTCTGCGACCTCCCGATCCACGGCTTCAGCTCGACGCCGCAGGTTCACGCGGCTGGCCTCAGCGGCAGCTATCGGGAGCAGAAGCACGGCCGCGTCGGTGGCCCACTCGAACCAGAACGGCTCGTCGTCCAGTTGCACCCCGACGCTGGCCACCACGATCGCTATGAATGAGGCATACCAGATCGCAGAACGCTCATCGCTCCGGCGCACGATAACGAACAATGCCACCGCCAGCAGCGGTCGAAGGCCAACCGGGCTGGCCGTCCATGTGAGCGTGATGAAGTCAAGTGCACCCACCACCACCAGGGTGGCCCAGCCAAAGCTATTCCGGCCGACGACTAGCAATATGGCGGCGGTGCTTGCGATCATGATGCCGGGCAGTTGTCTTCCCGCCACGACGTCAGGATCAGAGGCCAACACGCTGACTGTCACCACAAGCGCGGCAAGAAGCACAGCCAAATCGACGAGCCCAATCCGGTGCGGGACTTGCTTCACGCCAGCCCGATGGTCTTGACCATCAGTGATCTCTTTGCCTGGTGGCATATTTCTGTACCTAGACAATTGATTGTTCGTCCAATCGAACCACCGAACCTTCTTGGCAATGGCCTTCCCCCATGTCTGGTCTGCGTGTTTTGACAGCAGCAAACTGTGCTTGGCGAGGAGCCCACGGCATCCCTGTATCTATTGGCGGCACCCTAGGATACCGCCAATAGTGTCATCCCACTGCAAAGCCCCTCACGAACCGGGCCATGTGTCGGTGAGGTCAGACCTTTATGCCGAACAGCTTTTCTGCATTCCGGAACGCGATCTTCTCCTTGTCCTCACGTGGCAGGTCGACGGCCCGAAACCAATCGGTTCCCTGCTTCATGTCGGCGAACGGATAGTCCGTTCCAAACATCACCCGATCTACGCTGATGTATCGCAGCAGAAGATGGAGCAGTTCATCCTGAAAGAAGGCACTGGTCGTGTACCAGAAATTGTCGCTGAAGTATTGACCGATAGGCTTGTTCAGCGAACCTTCGGTCGACTCGCTCATGTCACCCACGATACGCTCGTAGTAGAACGGAAGTCCTTCTCCCATATGGCCGAGAACCATCTGGAGCTTGGGGAACCGGTCGAACGTCCCGGTGAAGATCAGTCGAAGGCACTGAGTCAGGGCCTCTTGGTGCCATCCATAGCCCGAACCACTGAAAATGTAGTTCTGGAATGTCTGGTCGTCTCCTGGACGAGTGGTGCGGTAATAGATGTCGTAGACCGCTTTGGGTGGGTAACCTGGATGCAGGTAAATGGGCACACCCAATGCTTCGGCCCGTGCCAGAAGAGGGTCGAAGTCGGGATGGTCGAGAAACTTCTCTCCAATGAACCCATTAGTCATGGCTCCCACAAAGCCATCTTCGCGAACGGCACGTTCAAGCTCGTCCGCTGATGCTTCGGGATCCTGCAGCGGCAAGGTGGCGTAGGCCTGGTAGCGCTCCGAATAGGTGGCCATCGGGCCGTCGGCAATCATCTTGTTGAGACGATAGGCAAAATCAATGCCTTCCTGGCCAGGGACATCTTGCACGCCCGGCGTATGTGCGGAGAGGATCTGAACGTTCATCCCTGCCTCGTCCATCTTGGCGATGCGGTCAGGACCGAGTTCGAGAAGACCGGTTCCCTCGAGATACTCCACATGTTCATCGTTAATCGCGTTCAATGCGATCAACTCGTCGGTCGTGTAGGTCTCTTCCGTGGCGATGAATTTTAAGTCCTGGTCGCGTGATGCAATGACTGAAGGCTCAGCCGCGGCGGCGCGGGTAACGATCGCCGGTGCGGCAAGCCCGGCACCAACACCAAGTGCGGCCGCGCCGCTGAGAAAAGTGCGGCGTCCCATCGCGAGGCTCGGTTGCGTTTTGTCGGTTGGTTTCATGCCAGATTTACTCCGAGGTTAGTGTCTCCCATCAAGTTATTGGCAGCCGACAGAGGCCGCATCCGCCCGCAGGAGGCGCGCCATACTCCGATCGGAGTACCCCCGATCGAGAAGCTCCCTTGGCCAAGAAGGACGTCTACAAAGGCGTCGCGCTGATGCTTTAGAGGGATGGGCAGTGGCCGTCGTTTAGACATGACACTTTGGTCACCGCAGTACGATGTGGGGTTCAGTTGTGCCGGTTTTGCCAGGTGCGTAGCGGAACGAGGAATGCGCCGACCAGCACAGCGATGATCAGGTCATCCCCCATCACGCCAGGCGCCCCTGGCAACGACTCCACCCCCGAAATCGGCCACGGCTTGATCCCGTCGGCAACCAGGTAACCGATGAGCAGAAGACCGGTCCACAACGGGTCGCGAGGTCGCACGAAGGCCAATAATAACGCCGCGCCCGCCACCTCGTCCACGACTATACGACCATCATCGGCGATGCCGGTAAATCGACCCGACTGATCCGAAGCCCACCAGCCAATGAGTGTAACGCCGAGTGTGAACGGCCAGAAGTTCGCAGGTTTTTGGCCGAAAGCCCAATAGACGGGGAGGATCGAAAAGGTCGCTGCGAGTGTAGGAACACTCGGGGTCAAACCAAGGCCAAACCAAGTCGAAAACGCAAATGCTATCCAATCCACGGCGCAAGCCCCAGCGATGCTCTATCGGCTGACGTTTGAGAGCATTTGGATCGTGCGATCGATGCAGAAACCGGCAAGGAGCGAGAGGACTACTGCGATCGTCACCGCGAGGAAGGGATTGTTGTCGACCCAAGCCCCCGCAAACACTGCGATCAGAATTGTGTAGCCCGCCCAAGCCGCACCGGCGACGGCCGAGATCGGGGCGAACCTACGCCAAGGAAAGCCGGTCGCCCCGGCGGTAAGGTTCACTACCGTTCGGCCAATAGGGATTTCCCGCGCAGTCAAGATAATCAACACGGGCCGCCGATTAAGTTCCTCACACGCCCAGGTACTTGCCCGGGCCACCACTTGCCATCTCGACCGGCTGATCCGCTCTTGCCCGAGCGACTTGCCTAATAGGTAAGCGATGTTGTCGCCGCACAGGGCGCCCGCCACAGTTGCTGCAACGAGTAGGTACATATCGGGCGTTCCCGTTGACGCCGAAAGCGCCGCAAGGGCGACGACCACTACCTCGCTCGGTATTGGCGGAAAGAAGGCGTCCACGAGCACGAATGCATAGATGAGGGCGTAGATCCAGGGAGACCCCAGAAGCGGAGAGATGATCTGATTCCATAAATCCATATGGGTCGCCGCTTGTGATGAGTGCTTCGAAGCATCATCATGACGGCGATCCTCAGGGGCCACATCCGCCCGCGGGAGTGGAAGGCTACTCTTGTTGGAGTATGGCCTCTCGCAAATCTTCGACTTCATCCCATGAACTCCTTCGGAAGCGCGGCAGTCACCGTCTCTAGGATCAGCGATCCAGAAGAGATCGAATGGCGATGACCCGTTTCAGGAGAGCCTGGCCGGGATGCGCAGTTTGGCCGAAGTGGGACCATCTGGAGGACTGTCTACGATGAACTGTCCTCCAAGGCCCTCGACCCTTTCGGCGATACCGGCCAGCCCGTGCCCTGGCACCATTCGTGCGCCGCCAACGCCGTCATCAATGATATTCACAGCGATGGACTGTCCATTTGACTCCGTCCGGCAATTTATTGCGACCAGACTTGCACGGCTGTGCTTGGTGGTATTGGCGAGAAGTTCCGCGACCACAAAATAGATGCCCTGCTGCACCGCAGGCGCGATCTCGATTTCAGGATCCAATGCCGTCGAGACAGTGGTTGGGATCGGGTTGCGCTCGGCCAGTGCTTGCAAAGCTGCGGGGAGGCCCCGATCCTGCAAAATAGGCGGGGCTATGCCACGGACCAGATTTCGCAATTCGTCCAGGGTTAGCGCTGATCGGCGTCCAGCTTCTGCGAGCAAGTCGGCAGCTCCTTTGGGGTCGCTGCCAAGCTTGCGTTGCGCTGCAGCGAGATCGAGTTGCAACCGCAGCAATTGTTGTTGTGGGCCATCATGCAAGTCACGCTCAAGTTTACGCAGCGTCCGCCCTTCGGCAGCTACCCCTGACTGTCGCGATTTGCGCAGCCCGGCCATCTGGGCGTCGAGCTCCTCGGGGCTGTAGCGCCCAAGGAACACCCGGGCAATTCGGTCATGAAGCGCCACCAACGTGCGGGTGAACCACGGTAGCCCCGCCGCCGCAGCAGCGCCGAGCACCGAATAGGCAAGGATCGTGAGGGGTCCATGAATAGCGGGCGGTGGCGACCACAGCGTTGGCCACCATGCTACCGGGTCAGCCATCTCTTGGGAAAGCATTACGGCCCAGCCATTCCAGACCCAACGCGTCGCGCCGTTCAGGATTGCGGCTATCCAAACGAGTGCCAGACTGCCGGTGAAGGTGCCCAGCGCAAGATAAAGCCCACTATGTGCGATATAGCTCCACTGATGGCCATCGAGCAGAACTGACCTAACGCGTTGAGACCAAGTCTGACCTTTGGTGTCAGGCCAACTCGGCGGCTCAATTGCCACAGCGCCAGCCCAAGTGAGGCGCTGGATCTCCAGCGCCCCGAACCAGCGGGCCAAAGCTGCTCCGCTCAGCAGCAGAACAATCCCGATGCCTAGGATTGCGGATCCAGCGCCGACCGAAACCAGGACGATCATCAGCACGGGCACTGTCAGAGCCAGCGGCAAGGCACTCAATAGAAACAGACTCTGCCTTGGCACCGGAGCCCACCGCTCGCGATTGAAGAGCGAGCGGAAGGCAGACCTCAATGTTTGCGGGTAAGACGGGGGAGTGGGTTGTGCGTTCTGGTTCATCATCCCCTCCCTAATAGCTCACGCCGAGTTTGAGCAGGTTGTAGACGAAGGCCGTCCAGATCACCGCGATCGAGGCGAGCACAAGAGTGATGGCGACGATGATCGACCATACACCTCGCCGATCACGAACAACGTAGGCGGCATTGGCCGCAGAGCTGGCGCCCAAACCAAACGAGCCGATCACGGTCAGGGCCTGCAGTGTCATCAACAATGGATCGGTCCTGGTGCTCAGCAGGCTCAGGTCGCTGAACATCGCCGTCAACATGGCAATCCAGCCGACGAACGCAACCACGATCAACAGGGCCGATGCGCGCACTCCGTGATAGGCCACACGAGCGCCAACGGGCAGCGCAAGCGGCGCGCCATAGTGACGACGGACCAAAGCTGCAGCAGGCCATTGAGCGGCAGCGATTGCCAGAACTCCCAGGCTCACGAGAAGGGCGGGCAGGAGCCAGCTTACCGAGCGCTGCCATGGCACCGGGTCATAGACCATGGTGGGCGCCATGGTGTCGAGGCTGAAGCGGGCAACACCGTTCTCATCAATGGTCGCCGCAATGCGTTCGTCGCTATTGCTCGACTGCCAGACGAACGGTTCCACCTCGATCCATTCATGGATATCGGCACCAATGATAGGCAGGTTGGTTCCCTGCAGCTTGCCATCTTCAGTCGCGCTGATGATTGTCGGCTCCAACAGTTCCGCCAAGCTTATGAAGCTCGTGTCGGAGCGGCGCGACGCCGTCCACTGACCCACCAATTGGGCAGCGTTGCCTTCTCCGATATCAGTGGGCACAGGAGCCTCTTCGCCGGGGAAATACCGGTCGGCGAATTCTGAGAACAGGAGGGCTCGGAGATCATATGCCGCCTCGTTCTCGCCGGTGCTATTGATGGAGACGAAAACCCCTACCCCTTCATCGATGAAGAGATTGACGTCAGAGTGGAATGTCTGCGTGTCACCGCCGTGGCTGATGACGCGATGCCCGTTGATCGAATTCTCGTAGAAGCCCAGGGTCATGCCATTCAGCGCAGGGATGCTGGCGAACGTCCGCTCGTGCATGAGCTGCGCCGTTTCGGGAGCAAGGATCTGCGCGTCGCCCAAACGGCCATCATTCAGGTGCGCCAGCATGAAGCGGGACATGTCGGGAGCGGTAACGGTGAGTGCCCCGGCCGGCGACGCGGCTGCCAACTCGAACTGCGTCGGCTGGCCGCTCGCCGTGTGATAGCCGCTGGACAGATCGTTGAGCTGAGCCTCCGTCAGGTTTTGGGAGAAAGTCGCGCTCTCCATATCGAGCGGCGTGAAGATGTTCTCGTCGACATATTCGCCGAACGGCTCACCCGAAACGCGCTGAACGATATAGCCGGCGAGCGCGGTGGCATAGTTGGAGTAGGCAGGCGTGGTCCCCGGGGCGAAGATGCGCGCCGGGATGAAGTCCCTAACGAGTTCCTCGAATGGCACCACTGCCTGCGGATCAAAGGTGATGACGTGCTTGAGCTGTTCCTCAAAACCTGCCGTGTGCGTCATGATCTGCCGCAGAGTGATGGGCCGCCCCTCGAATGGCGGAATGGTAAAATCGAGATAGGTATTGATGTCGGTGTCGAGGTCGAGAGCGCCGCGCTCAACCAGTTGCATCACGGCCGTCCAGGTCATCAACTTGGACACGGATCCGGCGCGGAACAGAGTTCGCATTGGATCGACTGGCTTGCCCGTTGCAATGTCGGCCAAACCATAGCCCTTGGTCGTCAGAACTTCACCATCGGCGACGACCGAGACGACCGCGCCGGCAATATCACCGGCCTTGAGGGCATAGGGCACTATGCCGTCGAGCCAGGCGTTGACGTCTTCTTGCTGAAGTCGGTGTTCGGCGGGCGAGGACGCAGGTGAGGACTCAGCCTGTTGCGCCCAAACCGGGCTGGTCAGCGTCATCGCCAGTGTGGCGAGCATGGTCAGAGTTCGCATTATGAAACCTCTTGAGTTTGAACGGTTTCATTATCGATGGCGACTCTGCCCGCTAAAACCGGGACCGCCCCCTGGACGGCCTGGGGGGTAACCCCCATTGTTCCCCTCGGTTCAGCCGTTGCCTGTTCCCAACAGTGTGTAGCTGCGGCCGCTATCGGCGCTCGTTCTAGTGATCAGTCATTCAGCACCTTTGCCATGGACTCGCCGATCTGCCCGCCGGCATACGCATCGCCGTAGTCCTCCTCTGCCTTCTGCGAGAGTTTGCGAATAGGCTCTAGCGAAGAAATCCGCTCGCTGAGCGCAGCCGTCATTGGCGCCGTTTCATCAAACAGTTCGCGAATTTTGCTGAAACGCTCGGCCATGGTGGTCCAGAGCGTGGCGGTGATCACATCGGCGATGCCCGGTGCCTTGCCCCCGAGAATGTATCCAGAGTTCCGTTCAAGGCCGTAGCGTCGACCCGTGTCCTCCCAAATACTCATCCACTTTGCGAGCCGGGGTCGGTAGGTTGCCCAGCGGTCCGTGGTCCACATGTGATCGCCCCCGTTCAACGTTATCTCGTCTATGACATCATTGGCGTCATTGACGATCTTCAACGTCATGGCGCGGCGTTCGGGGTCGTCCGCCATCAGGTCAAGAGTTTCCCCGAGGTAGAAGACGATGGCCGGCATCTCAGCGAGCGCCACCTCGGCCTTGTGATCAATCAATACTGGCGGCCCCATAAAGGGTACGGGCATGTCGCTCACCGAACCCTCCATGAGCCGAGAGATTTTCGCATCGCCTCCCTCTTTCCAGCTCTTGCCTGCAAAGGCGAGCACGGCGCGCACGAATTGGCCGCGAAAGGGTGCAGACCAGTAGAGAAGTTCGTAGTCAGCCATGTTGCTTTCCCATGGGTCCAAATGGTGTGGCGACACAACGGTGGGACTCCGCGTTGAAGTTTGCCAGCAGGCAAGTTGCCGGAACGTGGCCAAGGAGGCCCTTCTTGCCAGGCTGTTCCGTGGTCTCGCCGTCGCTAAAACAAGTGATCCCACAAGCGAAGGCGGCCAGACTCATATGGCTTCTTGCCAATGAGGATAGGTTACATAGGCCGTCATCGCGCCTTCGCCGTGCGAGCGGATGCTGACCGTTTCGCCCTTTGGCATGTAGATTATTTCGCCGGAGCCGGCAGTCACGGTCCCGCCCTTGCTCTCTACCGACAGCCGTCCCTCCAGCACCAGCATTACGTCGTGGACAGCCATGGTTTCATCGAGCGTTTCGTTTGGACCATACCGACCGTACCCAATAGTGACCGGCCCGCCGTGGCGCTGGTCCACCAGGTTGGCAGCGTAAACCTCGCCGTCTTGACCAGGCGAGCGTTCGAACGTCGCATCAGACACCGAAAGTTTGAGAACCATGGCTCGCTCCTACACCAGATTGAGTTGACGCGATCGCGCCCTCATCACTACGTTTCGTAGGCTGGAACGAACCTACTTTCCGTAGGTTCCGGGAAGTAGGATAAAATCTTGGCCGTCAGTCCCAATATAAAGACGAAGAAATCAGTGCGCTCGCCAAGACTTCCAAGAGCCCAGCGGCGTCAGCAACTGTTGGAATTTGGACGTCTGATGGTCAGGGAAGAGGGGGTTGATCAACTTACGCTCGGAAGACTAGCCGAGCGTGCGGGCGTCTCCAAGCCCGTAGTTTACGACCACTTTCCTACGCGTTCAGCTCTCCTCATCGCACTCTATAGATGGTTGGATCAGGAGCGTATCGACACTTTCAAGGCGTCCATGGCCAAAGGCAAGCATCGACGGGAGGAGACCGTATGCATGCTCGCTGGGGCCTTCATTCACTGTGCGGCCGATACTAGGGGAGAAACGCACGCGGTCGCAGCCTCATTGGCCGGCAGCGACGAGAAGGCCGCCGTTCTGAATGAGCTTTTTGATCATTGCGTTCAGATGTTCGTGTCAGTGCTCACGCCCCACACGACTGTGCCGACCGACGAGCTCACACGTCGCTGTGTGGGGTTGGTGAGTGGGGGTGAGGCCCTGGCTGCAGCATCGTTGCGCGGCAAGAGCAGCGAACGGGATGCCGTCACGGCATTCGCATCTCTCATCAATGGAGCGATTCTCCCTAGCGTCTGACCAAAGTCCCCAAGAACCAGCGACTTGGTCACCGCGATCCGTCGGAAGGTTCAAATCTGCGCCCTACCGCCACACAAGCGGCTTCGCCGTAGCCACAGCACGCAGGAGCAATGCCTCTGCTCGCTCACCACGCTGATGATGATCATCGGTCAGTTCCGGCGCTGTTGGCTTGTTGGGTGCCAATTGTCACGACGTTGTCGCTGCCTGAGATCACGTTAAGGCGGTGGGTGATTGCAACAATAGTCACGTCACCGCTAATGAGGCGTAACCTGTCCATGATGTCCTTCTCGGTCTCTGCATCCAGAGCCGAGCTCGCCTCATCCAGCAGCAAGATTTCAGGATCGGTGTAGAGGGCGCGCGCGATTGCAATGCGCTGACGCTCGCCACCGGAAAGCTTCAGTCCACGTTCACCAACCACCGTTTCAAATCCAGCTTCAAGCCTTTCGATAAAAGGGAGTATCGCTGCTCTTTCCGTGGCGCGCCGCAGGCGCTTCTCGTCGTAAGGCCGGCCCAGGACAATATTGGTCGCCAAGGTGTCGTTCAGAAGCACAATGTCTTGCGGAACAGACGCGACACGAGCGAACCAGTCTGCACGCGCGATGGACCCAAGACTGGTCCCATCAACCAGGATGTCCCCCGACATCGGCGGCATTGCTTTCAATAGCAGCTTGAAGAGAGTGGATTTTCCGGCGCCTGTGTCGCCGGTGATGTACGTGATTGTCCCACGCCGGGCGACGAAGCTTGTCTGAGAAACTCCGCGACCGTTCGGATACGCGTACGAGACCCCCTTGAACTCGATTTCTCCCTTTGTGATCAGCAAGGATTGGCTACCTTCCTGATCCGCATGGGCTTCGGCCTGCCACATGCGGGCGAAGGGAAGAAAGTTTGAGTACGATTGAGCGAACTGCTGGATCGCCTGTCCCATCATCTGGAAGGGAATGTTGAGCTGGAGAAGGACGGTGTTGAACAGCACCAAATCCCCTACGGTTAGCTCACCGGCGGCGACGCGCGGAACCAGCAGCCACAGCGTAATTGCAAACTGCGTCGTCAACGCGAGGCCAAAGATAATGGCGTAGCGGACCTGCGTTGTTGCGTAGCGGCCGAAGGCTTCAAGGACAGTGCGCTCGCGATTGGTGAACTGCCCGATCATCCAGTGGTCAGACTGGAACTGGCGGAGCGTATCCATCGAAGCGATGGCATTGCCTACAAAACGCGAACTTGCCTGAGACTGTTCGATGGCCTCATCGAGATGTGGTCGCGTCACCGATGTTGCTCGGCTGACCAAGGCCACATAGACAACGCCGTAGCCGAACACGACGGCAGCCACGCCAACATCGAGCACGGCGCCCAACAGACCCAAGGCCAGGACCAGTTGGACGACACTCGGCAGGATGGCCGCGAGCGCGAACTGGACGACGATGTTAAGGGCGCTGCTGCCCTTTTGCTGGGCGCTCTCGATCTCGGTCGGGTTGTGATCCAGAAAGAACGATGAAGTCTTCTCGACCAAGCGGGCGAAGAAGGACGTGGATGTGACGAAGTTGAGGCTCTCCGAGGTCATGAAAGTCAAGAAGCTGGACATGCGCTGCAAGGCGTATGCTGCGCCCATCAACACCGCATAGAGCATGAAGGCCCACATCAGGTCGGAGGCCATTGCTTGCGCTGCAAACTGATCGATCAGGCGGGAAAACAGGTAAGGGGCGGCGATGGAGCAAAGTGTACCCAATAGGGTTGTCCCCAGCACAGCCAGCAGCGCAAGGCGAGCCGTTCCGAGGTAGCGAGTCAGGATCGCTTTCAGCGGTGGGGAGATCAGGGAAAGGTCCAGCTTCATTATCGCCACCTACTCTGTTGCTGGAAGACAGGCACTACTCGACGGTCAGCGGCGCGAAAGAACATCTGCATGAATGCACGCAACGGCAACAATGAGCTTCATTTGCCATTCAGAAGGGCAACGCGCTGAGGACAAAGTTGATGCGCACTAGTTTCCTGACAGCGACGAAGCCGGCGCACTGGAGGGGGCTGGCGGTCGATAGTTTGACAAGATACCAAGCTGCTTGGCCTGCTGCCGTGCTTTCCGGCAGGTGTCGCGCGTGACGTTTGGCGCAAACCGGTCTGCCCATTTTGGCGCCTCTCGTTTCACGGCGGCCACTGAGACACCCCAGATAGCGGCGGTTTCCTGAATGCGGGATTCTAGGGCTACCGGGTCATAGGGGATTTTACAGAGTCGATCGCCATTGACCCAGAAACCCACTGCTGCCGCAGCTGAATCAAGATCCGACCAACCTGGAGGACTCAACGGCGAAAGCAAAGACTCTGCTCCTGCTGACATAGCCATCAGGGGCGTGAGCAACAGCACCCAGGTGAACCTTCTCATTCATCCTCCAACAGCGAGCCAAGCAACTTTGATATGGTGATGTCCAGCGTGGTTGGCGTGCAGATCGAATAGCTGCACAACGCGTCCGGGCTCGATCTATCGAGCAAATGGGCTAAGAGGTGTCTGGCTGGTTCGAGCGCATGTTGCGGCCACGGGCGTGCGCTGTTTGAACTCAGGATGGCTACGCAAAGCCGTAAGGATCCGGCTCTTCTGCGAGTCAAACGTAGCTTTGCACATTACCATTTGAGTCAGCTCGCCACTCAACGAGAAATAGTATGGCTGTGAGCGTCCATCTCCTTCGGCAAAATAGATCGCAATGGCGGCGTCCACTTTCAGATCCTGCGCAGTGTACTCAATGGTTTGGGCGGCATTGGTGGAAGACAGGCTGGCCGAGAGGGTGGATGCGACAAGAAATGTGGCGATCAGTCCGGCTAGTTTCTTCATTCTACGTGGCCTGTAAGGTGAGTTGTTGGCTCTTCAGGCTCTCATCTTGCCGGACTGAGCTGACTGTCAGCTATTGGGATTTCTTCCAACAGATCTGAGTAGCAGAATGGGGCGCGCTGCAGCACGACCACTACCATCCTCGTTTCGACCTCCAACGCGATCATATCGTAGCCGGCAATTAGCGCCGCTGATAACCCGGAACCTGGCTAAATTGCATTCGGCATCAGGCGACCAAGGGTAGATCCGCCGCATTTGGTCGCCACCGTCTGTCCTACCGTCTGTCCGTGGGAGCTGGGCCCCTCAGTGGCCCAGGTTCCGCCCCTGTGGTCCTGACTTTCTCTCCGCCATTTCCAAGTCACTGAAATTGCTAAGGCCGATTGCGAGTCGCCAGTCGGATTCCGTCACAGCATCCTGTCACAGCCGATAGGATGTTTGTGCCTTGCATAGGTCTGTCGCATCCTTGGTTCACCGGCGAGGTCCGGTCTTCTGGTTTCGAAAATCTGTGCCAGTCGACCTGATCGATCGCCTAGGCAAGTCGGCGCGGCAACTGCCACGACACTGCGGTGGCCGAGCGCTTCTTCAATCTGCTCAAGCGCGAGAGGATCAGGCATCGGACCTGTCGGACGCGGGACGAAGCGCGCCACGATGTGTTCGATTACATCGGGATGTTCTACAACCCGACCCGCAAGCATGTCCGCAACGGCATGCTCTCACCCGTCGAGTTCGAACGGCGACACCAGATCTAACCCCGAAGGTGTTTACATAACGCCGGGCTATTCAAACACACGTGACGGCAATTGGGTCAAAAATGTCGTCAGGTTGCGAAGAACATCCGACGGTGTGAAGTGCTTGGGTGACTCGAGTGAGGGTTGATGGACACCGGCCTAGTTGCGGCGCGCAGCGGATTTCGGCCCCGCGCCAACCAGCAGCCAAATCGCGAACGCCAGTTCAGCGATCAGGGGTATGAGGTAGGCAAAGGTTATGACGATCGGCTGATCGCCGGTCAGCAGGGTAAACCCGCTCCCGGAAAGATAGACCAGGCCCGATGCGGCAATTCCCAATCCGACCAGACGGGGTGCAATGCCCGAGCGCATGATCAACCAGGCCGTCAGCAGGCAGTTGATTCCGAAGAAGATGAGGCCGAGGTCATAGCCTTGCCCCTGCAATTCGAGCAATGCCTGCACCGCCCAGGCGAGTTTTTCGGCTCCGAAAGCCTCGGTAAAGTGCTCCCCGCGCAGCAGCACCATAGCGGCCACCTGAAACAGGAGGTTTGCGGCAAGCACGATAGCCTGCGTCAGGCGCAGGATCATCGCAGCCAGCGCCACACGCGGCGCCACCTGGCGAAACAGCAGGTAGAGCAGGATACCCACTGCAATATCGCTCAGGATCATGCCGATATCGGCGGCGAGGCTGAGTGAGAAGACCCCGCTGGATGCCATGATATTGGCGAGCGTTTGCGGGCCGTTGTCCGGCGCGATCAGCATTTCACGAACCGCCATTTCGCTCCAGATGCCCAGGGCGATAATGGCGAGATAGAACAGACCCGCGACACGGGTGATGCTCTTGTTGGAGCGGTTTTCCTGGTCAAGGCCGACCATGATGGTGTCCTCCGCTGAACTGTTGGGGATGGACTGGCCGCTCAGGCGGCCAGCGTTGTGATGTGTCCGTGGCGGTAGGAAGTTACTCGGCTGCCAGGATCGCCACGTCGTGGTGGTCGACCTCGAGCACGACATTGCCGCGCTTGTGGCCGCTCTGGACGTATCCATGCGCTTCAGCGATATGCTCGAGGCC
>JGI12481J13897_1000403_pt1 | contig 16053 bp, 14 predicted proteins | sample TtaePargueraPR_FD_13897 | JGI IMG/M metagenome (IMG submission 13897)
GGGGGGAGGGTTGGGGTGGGGGTGTTGGTCTGGCGTTCCCAGCTGGACCATTTTCGTTCGCGCGCTTAGGCTTTAACTTTTCGAGCAATTCATGTGTGAAGCGCGCAGTATGAAATCTCTCAGGGCGGCTTGGATAGCTTTGTTCGCGATGTTTCTTTTCTTTGGTACCATTCAGACCAGTGGCGCCGGAGAGTTCGAGGAGTCACAGATAGATCAGTTCCTCGCGGATTTCATAGTTACAACGGACGAAGAGGGAGCCATTCTATATAAATGGCGCCGCAAGATAGTGCTTAGATTTATAGATGTTGAAACTGACGACCGGAGCACTGCTCAAGAATTTCTCAACGAACTAATTGAAATTACGCGAGTGCCCGTAGTTTACGACGATAGCTTTAAGATACCCGCGAACTACTTAATCGTTGCTACTTCAAGCGTCTCCGAGGAGTTAGAGCGCTCAAGTGACGTTTACAAAAGACTCTTTGGTAGTGGATTTGACCGGTACTTGGCTGAGACCCGGGCATCCGGGAATCCTTGCGTCGGAGCTACCGGACTGCTTTCAGAAACGAAAGAAGTCGTATCGGCATTTATTGTTTTCGAGAAAAAATTGGACCCGGGGCAAAGAAAAAGGTGTTTATCGGTACGGATAGCCGAATCATTCGGTTTCCAAACCAATAATGACTCGTACCTCTATTCAATTTTTTCAAAGAAATATGTGGATTTCCTAACAAAGTTGGATCGTGCCGCAATTTCCCGCCATTACGCGAACTGAGCAGACGCTGGACCGTCCCCGCGCGTTCCCTTAGGCTTTCTGCCTGAGGCAAAGAAGGTCGCGCGGCAAACGCGCGGGGAGGCGAGGAATGGATGCGATAGCACGGAAACCTGTGCGCGGGCCCCATGTCTGGGATGCCGGCGATTTCCAAAACGGCGAATGGATTTCGCCTTTTCCGGAGGCGGCGTCGAAGGCCATCCGCAAACTGGTCGACGAGGTGCGCGCGGCGGGGGTGCGGTTCGAGGATTACACGCCGATCGCCGCGTTGCGTGACGGCCTCGCAGAACTGGGCGAGGATATCCGCGACGCGCTCGAAGACGGCACCGGCTTTAGCCTGCTGCGCGGCCTCGACATTTCCGATTACTCGCTGGATGAGTTGAAGATCGTCCATCAGGAAATGGGCAGGCACATCGGCCTCGTCACCCTGCAAACCGCCGATCATCCCGCGATGATCTCCGAGGTCACCGACATCGGCGATGCAGGACCCAAGGAATTCTATTACCACCGCGGCGGCCCGTTGCCGTTTCATATGGACCCGGTGGATGTTGTCGGGCTTCTCTGCATTCGCCCTGCCTTGCGTGGCGGTCTCAGCGGTATCGTTTCTTCCGGCGCGCTGCACAACCTGTTGCTGGCGGAACGGCCCGATGTGCTGGACACCCTTTATCGCGGTTTCTTCCATCTCGACCGCCATTACCTCACCGACGACGGCGGGCGGGTGCTCAACGACTACCGCAGTCCGGTCTATTCCGACATCCGCGGCGACACGGTGTGCACTTATCTGTCGGAACCGATCCTGATGACCGAGCGGGTGGGGCTTTATACGCTGACGCCGGAGGAACGCGAGGCACTGGCCGTTTTCGACGAAACTGCCAAGCGGCCCGAACTGATCCTCGACATGGATTTGCAGCCCGGCGACTTCCAGTTTCTCAACAACCGCCATGTCCTGCACAGCCGTTCGGACTACGAGGACTATACGGACAGGGAGAAAGCGCGGATGCTGCTCAGGGTATGGATGACCATGCCCGGCTGGACCAAACTGCCGCGCGAAATTCCCTTTACGGACGCAGAATTGGGAACCTTGCCGACGTAGAAACGCGGCTTACCAGTGCCCTAGCTTACCAGTGGCCAACGTTCTCCATGGACTTCCAAGGCTCGGCGGGGGGCAGGGCATCGCCCTTTTGCAGCAGTTCCACCGAAATGTTGTCGGGTGAGCGGACGAAGGCCATCTTGCCTTCGCGCGGCGGCCGGTTGATGGTGACGCCCGCGTCCTGCAGCTTCTGGCAGGCGGCGTAGATGTCGTCGACCTCGTAGGCGACATGGCCGAAATTGCGGCCCTCGTCATATTCCTCCGGGTCCCAATTGTAGGTCAGTTCGATCTGCGCCTCTTCATCGCCCGGCGCGGCAAGAAAGATCAGGGTGAACCGTCCGGCTTCGACCTCGCGCCGCCGCACTTCCTTCAACCCCAATTTGTTGCACCAGAAATCGAGCGATTCCTTCTCGTCGGTGATGCGCAGCATCGTGTGCAGATATTTCATCCGTTGTTCTCCCGTGTTCTTTATTCGGCTGCTTGGCTCATTTTAGCATCCTGGATGGCGCGCCACACCTTTTCCGGTGTCGCCGGCATCTCGAGATGCCGCACGCCGAGGGGCGCCAGCGCGTGGTTGATGGCGTTCATCACGCCGGCCAGTGCGCCGGTGGTGCCCGCTTCGCCCGCGCCCTTGATGCCGAGGGGGTTGTTCTTCGCCGGCACCGGGTTGTTGCCGATCTCGAAGGTGCAGAAATCGTCGGCACGCGGCATCGCGTAGTCCTGGAACGAGCCTGAGCGCATCTGGCCGCTTTCCGGGTCGTAGTTGATGTTCTCGAACAGGGCCTGCCCGGCACCCTGGACGATGCCGCCGTGCACCTGACCCTCGAGGGTGAGCGCGTTGACCACCGTGCCGACGTCGTCGACGGCGACGTAACGGACGATTTCGGTGCGGCCGGTGTCCGGGTCCACCTCGACCTCGCAGACGTGGCAGCCGTTGGGGAAGCTCGGTGCGGGCGGGGTGAAGGTGGAGCGCTCATAGAGACCCACTTCCATGCCCGGCGGCAGCATCATCGGGTTGAAAGCCGCCTTGACCACGTCCTTGATGGTTGCTTGCTTGTCGGTGCCCGCAACCCGAAAGGCGCCTTTGTCGAACTCGATGTCGGCCTCGGCGGCTTCCAGCATGTGGGCGGCAATCTTCATGCCCTTATCGATCACCTTGTCGGCGGCGCCGCGCATGGCCGAGCCGCCCGAGAGCGCCGAGCGCGAGCCGATGGTGCCCATGCCGAAGGTCACTTGGTCGGTGTCGCCGTCGATCACGCGGATGTCGTCCGTGTCGATGCCGAGCATGTCGGACAGCATGACCTTGTACATGGTGTCGTGGCCCTGGCCCTGGTTCTTGGTCCCGGCCAGCACGCTCACGGTGCCCGACTGGTCGAAACGGATTTCCACCTGCTCGGGGCGCGGGCCGCCCGCGGCTTCGATCATATGCACGACGCCGAGACCACGCAGCTTGCCGCGCGCTTCCGTTTCGGCGTGGCGCGCCTCGAAGCCTGACGTGTCGGCCATCTCCATGGCCATGTCCATGTTCTTTTCGAAATCGCCGGAATCGTATTTGAAGGTGAGCCCGGTCTGGAACGGCATGGCGTCCTTGGGGATCAGGTTGCGTCGGCGCAGCTCGACGCGGTCGAGGTTCATCTCTCCCGCCGCGATGTCGATCAGCCGTTCGATGACGTAGGCCGCCTCGGGCCGCCCGGCGCCGCGATAGGGGCCCGTCGGCTGGGTGTTAGTGTAGGCCGAGATGGATTCGACATGGATTGCCGGGGTCGTGTAGGTGCCGGCGAGGCTGCCCAGATTCATGAAGGTCGGCACCATGGCGCCGCCGCCGGTGATATAGGCACCCATGTTGCACACCACCCGCGTGCGGACCGCAAGGAAAGTGCCGTTCTCGTCGAGGGCCAGTTCCGCATCCCAGACCTGGTCGCGGGCATGGTCGTCGGAGATGAAGGATTCTGAGCGTTCGGCCACCCATTTCACCGGCCGGCCGAGCATCTTGGCCGCCAGCAGGCACAGCCGGTTTTCGGGGAAGTGCACATCCTTGAGGCCGAACGCGCCGCCGATGTCATGGGCGACGACGCGGACCTTGTTTTCGGAAACCTTGAACACCTCGTTGGCCAGCGTCGCGCGCGACGAATGCGGCGACTGGGTGTCGCAATACATGGTGTAGCGCTCTTCGCGGTGATCGTATTCGCCGACGCAGCCGCGCGTTTCCATGGAATTGGTCGAGATGCGGTTGATGACCAAGCGCTGCTTGGTGACGTGCGCCGCCTTGTCAAAGGCCGCGTCGACCGCTTCCTTGTTGCCGACGTTGAAGATGTTGGAAATGTTGTCGGGGAAATCCTCCCACAATTGCGGGCTCGCCGGATCGATGGCCTTGGCGGTATCGGTCACCGACGGCAGCGGTTCATAATCGACCATTACCATTTCGGCGGCGTCCTTGGCCTGGGCGAGCGATTCGGCAATGACGAACGCGACCGCATCGCCCACCACCTTCACCGTATCACCGACCGGCACCAATCCAGGGTGGGACGCCCAATAGTGGGAGGAACCGTCCTTGGGCCGGGTGCGCGGCGGGAAATGGGGATGGGTGACGCCGAGGTCGGCGGCCTTGACGTCTTCGTGGGTGAGGACGGCGAGCACGCCCGGTGCCTTGAGCGCCTCGGACGTGTCGAGGGACAGCACCTTGGCGTGGGCGTGGGGGGAGCGCACCGTATAGCCGTGGGCCTGGTTGGGGAAGCTGACGTCGCTCACGTAATAGCCGCGGCCGGTCAACAGGCGCGGATCCTCGGTGCGCGGCACCGGCTGGCCCATTCCGAACATACCCATGAGTTTCCCCCTTCCCCGAAGTCACAGTATTGGTTTGATGGGGCGCATCTTGCCGAATAGGATCGGGGAAGACAATCCGCACGGTGCCCGTTTAACCGGGGAAAAATATGCGGAAACTTGAATAAACAGGGAGGATTATCATGAACGTGCACCATCCCGTCGTTCATCTCGTCGGCAGCGTGCCGCTGCCCGATTCCGAATCCGTTTTCCGGACCGTTTGCGGCGCCGTCGGCTCGTACATCACGCGTCTGCCGGACGGCGAAACCGGTATCCGCAAATCCTGGATCAAGTTCCTCCAGGACGTGCTCGCCGATCACCCGGCCATCGAGCTCGATCCCGACGCGCCGCCCTTCAAGTTCGTGCAATGGGACGGCGTCGTGGTGCGGGAAATCCCGCGCCTGCACGTTATCCCCGGCAAGGAGGTGACCGCCGACGGCTTCGTCACCGGTTACGCCGACATGGCCATCGAGTCCTTCGCCGTGTTCGACCGGTTGCAGAAGGAAGGCGTCATCCCGGCGGGTGTGAAGTTCCAGGTCTCCCTGCCGACGCCGCTGGCGCCGACCTACAACAATATGGTGCCCGAAGACCGGCCCAAGATGATCCCCGCCATCGTCGAACATTTCGAAGGCGAGGTGGCCAAGATCGCCGCTGCTATTCCCCACGACCGGCTCGCCTTCCAATGGGACGTGTGCCAGGAGGTCCTCGCCTGGGAAGGCTATTACGACGAAGGCCCGGTGGATTTCCAAACCGAGACCATCGATGTGCTGGTGCGCGTCGGCGATGCCATCCCCGAGGATATCGAATTCGGCTATCACCTGTGCTACGGCAGCCCCGCCGACGAACACATGGTGCTGCCCAAGGATGCCGGCATCATGGTTGAGATGGTGAACCGCATCTGCGCGCGGGTGAAGCGCTCGATCCAGTTTTTCCACATGCCGGTGATCGAGAACCGTACCGACGACGCCTATTTCGAGCCCTTCAAGAACCTCAAACTGAAGCCGGGCACGGAGCTGTATCTCGGTCTTGTCTTCCCCAACGACGACGAGGGCAATGCTGCGCGTCTCGCGGCGGCGCGGAAGTTCGTGAAAGTGGACGGTATCGGCTCCGAATGCGGCTGGGCGCGGGGCGAGCCGTCGCGGCTCCCCAAGATCCTCGACGCACACCGGACGACGGTCGAGCAACTGGCCGGCTGACAGGCTTTTGGCACGCGGGTGGTATGCAAGCCCGACGATTGACTTGCAATGGGCGGTTCTCTAAAGCTAACCGCCCATTTTGCTTGGTATTTTTGCGGTTTTTTTGCGGACCCGGCAGGTAAATGACTGACCAACTGTCCATCGCCATCGCCCAGTTGAACCCGACCGTGGGCGCGGTCGATGCCAACATCGATCTCGTCCGCAAGGCGCGGGCCGAGGCGGCGTCGGCGGGCGCCGATCTGTTGGTCACCGGCGAACTGGTGATGAGCGGCTATCCGCCCGAAGATTTGGTGCTGCGGCCCGCCTTCCTCGACCGGGTGGAGGCGCAGGTGACGGCGTTGGCGGGCGAAACCGCCGACGGCGGCCCGGCAGTCCTCCTCGGTGTACCCTGGCGCGACGGCAAGAAGCTCCACAACGCCGCGCTGCTGCTCGAAGATGGCAAGATTGCCGCCACCGTCTATAAGCATCTGTTGCCGACCTACGGCGTGTTCGACGAGGAGCGCGTGTTCGATGCCGGTCCGACGCCGGGGCCCGTTGCTTTCCGGGGCGTGCGCCTGGGCGTGATGATCTGCGAGGATATGTGGGAACCGGACGTCGCCGAGTGCCTCGATGAATCCGGCGCCGAGATGCTCATTGTCATCAACGGCAGCCCGTATGAGGTCGATAAGCCGGACAAACGCCTCAATCTCGCCGTGGCGCGCGTCACCGAAACCGGCCTGCCCCTGTTGTACGTCAATCAGATCGGCGGCCAGGACGAATTGGTGTTCGACGGAGCCTCTTTCGCGCTCGCCCATGACCGCCGGCTGCGGGTGCAGTGTCCCGCCTGGGAAAGCTGCGTCGTTACCACCACGTGGCGGCGCGAAAGTTTCGGCTGGGCCGTCGACGAAGGGCCGTTGGCGACCGTCGTCAACGGCAGTTTGGATTCCATCTATCAGGCGATGGTATTGGGCCTCCGTGATTATGTGAACAAGAACCGCTTTCCCGGCGTCATCCTCGGCCTGTCGGGCGGCATCGATTCCGCTTTGTCGGCGGCGGTGGCGGTGGATGCGCTCGGCCCCGACAAGGTCCATTGCGTGATGATGCCGTCGCCCTACACCTCCAACGAAAGCCTGGAGGACGCCGCCGAATGCGCCAAGCTGCTCGGCCTGCGCTACGACACGGTGCATATCGAACCGGCGATGATCTCCTTCAACGACATGCTGGAGGATATCTTCGCGGGCCGCGAGGCAGACACCACGGAAGAAAACATCCAGGCCCGCGCCCGCGGTATGATCGTCATGGCGATCTCCAACAAGTTCGGCTACATGGCGCTGACCACCGGCAACAAGTCGGAAATGTCGGTGGGTTACGCCACCCTTTACGGCGACATGTGCGGCGGCTATTCGGTGCTCAAGGACATCTACAAGACGACCGTCTATGCGCTGTCCAACTGGCGCAATCAGCAGACGCCCGAAGAGGCGCTGGGCCCCACGGGCCGGGTCATCCCGGAACGCATCATCACCCGCGCGCCGTCGGCGGAATTGAAACCGGATCAGACGGATCAGGATTCGCTGCCACCTTATGACGCGCTCGACGATATTCTCCAATGCCTGATCGAAGGGGAAATGGCGCTCGCCGACATCGCCGCGCGCGGCCACGACCTCGAGGTGGTGCAACGAGTGTGGCGCATGCTCGGCCGGGCGGAATACAAGCGGCGCCAGGCGCCGCCGGGGGTCAAGATCACGTCGCGCGCCTTCGGCCGCGACCGGCGCTACCCCATCACCAACGGCTTTACCGATTTGTTATAAGGCTCAACTGGGCCGACCTATACCTAAGGGACGAACAGAGGAATATCTCATGGCGGTTATAGACATCCACACGCACACCTTCGGCGACGCCTGGCTGAAGAACATCAAGGAACACGGCGCCCCGGCCTATGAGATCACCACCGAAAAGGATGGCCGCGATTATCTCGTCGAATACGGCACGCCCGCCTGCGCGCTGGAGGTGGAGGCGTTCGATTTCGACAAGCGGGTGGAAATGATGAACCGCGACAAGGTGGATATCTCCGTCGTGTCGCTGACCTCGCCCAACGTGCATTTCGGCGGCCACAACGTGTCGGTCGAAACCGCGCGGCTGTTCAACGACGAAATGGCGGCGGGGCAGGCCAAGCACCCGGACCGTATCCGCTTCTTCGCCTCGCTCCCCTGGGAATATCCGGAAGACGCCATCCTGGAGTTGGAACGCGCCATCAAGCTCGGCGCCGTCGGCGTCATGTGCGTCGCCCATATCGGCAACAAGCATCTGATCGATCCGCTGTTCGAGCCGGTGTGGAAGGAATTGGACCGCCTCAGGTTCCCGGTGCTCGTCCACCCGACCGCGCCCTTGGGCGCCAAGGACGTGAATTTCGGCTACGAGCGTATCCTCATGCCGGGCGCCGGTTTCATGTACGACACCACCATCGCCATCGCCCGCATGGCCATCGACGGTTTCTTCGAGAAGTTCCCGGATGTGAAGATCATTGCCAGTCACGGCGGCGGCTATCTGCCCTACGTCAACGGCCGCATCGACATGTTTTTCGGTGTCGAAACGCTGGCCAAGTTCGACATCCCCAAACTGCCCAGCGATTATTTCAGCCAGATCTATTACGACGCGGTGCTTTACGATCCGGGTGCGCTGTCGCTGTGCATCGACATCGCCGGGCCGGACAAGGTGTTGTTCGGCACCGACCTGCCCATGCCCGCCGATGTGGGGAAGCTTTACGACATGATCGGTTCCCGGCCCAAGGAAGAGGCGGATAAGATTTTGGGCGGCAACGCGGAACGGGTGTTCGGGTTGTAGGCTTGCCGCCCTACGTGTCTCTTCCTTCGAGGAATTTACCAGGAAAGCAGGGCTTTCTTGCCATGGTATTTACTAGAATTAGACGTTAAAATTTTCCCCATTAGGTAGCAGGGGGAAAATATGGCTAAGACAAGGGACAAAGTAATTAGCTATCGCCGTGCCGGTTGGTTTGTCAAAGACAAGAAAGATCGGAACCTAGAAGATTTGGTTAGGAAGGCACACGCTAAGCTTAAAACGGTTGCAAGAAGAAAATTTAGGCGTGGCGACGGCCAATTTCTTAAAGGGGCATATTTGAAGGCTGCCAAAAATGGCGGGTATTTTATACATATTGTTGCAGAGACACCGGGTGACTTAGCTTCGACGCTGGCACAGAAGGATGAAAATAATGCCGTGTCTGATGTTGGCACAGCATCTCCGCCAGCTGGAACTGAATTCATGGATGGCGACATCTTCGTCTATGTGAATGGAAACAACGTTTGTATGTGTTCCTCGGTTTTGAGAGATGGCTCCGTTACAACATTTTGTCGCGATTTATTCGATAGGGCGAAGTTCGGCATAGAAGCAACGCAATTTGACCTTATGAAGATTGCCAATGTCGACAAGTTAAAGATGATTAAGGCGCAGGGCGTGAAAGAGATCGATATCCGTGCATCGATGTACGATGCAACCGTTAGCTATTTGGACCGAAAAGATGCAGCCGGTGCGCTTGGTGTCGTGGGAAAGCACCTAACAGCAATATTCGGTGGAGAAAAACAGCCAAAGGCGGACAATTTATCGGTAACAATTGCGATAACTGCTGATGGCCGAATTAAAGGCAAGCAGAAGCTGGGCGGCGAGCGCATGGAGACGCTCGCGAACGATATCATCGACGGCGACGAAGACTATCGGATTACTACCAAACACGGACAGAGGATTACTCAATCGGAAATCTTCGTGCGTGAGAAGGTGAAGATTGATCGCCGTGGTAAGTCCGTTGATCGTGACAAGGCATGGAAGAAATTAGAGGAATTTTATAATAAGCTTGATGCGGCTGGCATCACGGCCCAATGAAATGAGAGCGCTTTACATTATTCTCTCTTTTGTTGGGGGGTTGGTATTCGCAAATTTGGCCGCACCATGGGTATATAATAATGAAACTGCTATAAATATTTTGATTACGGTCTATACCGTCTTTGCCGGGTTTCTTGTTGCTATTATTGCTTTGGTGGGGGACCCGGCTTTAATACCAAAAGGCTCTTGGAGAATTGCCGAACACAATAGAGAAAATCTCAATAATAGACTGATTAGATATTCTTATTTGTTCTGGTTATATCTAATTACGATAGCAATAATATTTGTTGGGGTTCTCTTTAAAGATGCGCCGGAATCGTTTATTGGCGCTGATGGAAAGCAGTGGATAGCTCGAACTTACCTCTTTTTCGGAATTTCGGCATTCTTACTATCTCTTGGGCTGCCAAAAGCGCTGAAGGACTCCCAAGAAGCAAGGATCGATCAAGAAATTGAAAATAGACGGAAAAATGAAAGCATTGGTGGCGAGTAATTATTCCGACGGTAAATCGTCCGCCGCTTCCCCGTGCTTCGATTTGCGCGTGTAGGCGCCCTTGCCGCGTTTGGCTTTTTTCTTCTTCGGTTTGAACAGCGGCGAGCGCAAGGCCGACGCCATGGGGTTGCGCGACGGCGCGCGCCCGTTGGCGCGGCGGCGGGGTTTCTTATGTTTCCGCGCCGCCATGATCCAAGCCTCGTTTAAATCCTAGAGTTTCGTTGGCCTATAACTTGGTCGGATTGGGCGCGTCGCCATAGACCTCGACGGGGTCGAAGGTCTTTTCCGTTTCCTCGAAGTGCAGCGTCAAAGGTCCACGTGCGTTGCCTGTGGGCACCGAGCGGTAGAAGCACGACCGGTAGCCGACATGGCATGACGCGCCGGAGCCCGCCACCTTGACCCGCAGCCACACGGCATCCTGATCGTCGTCGATACGCATTTCGGCGACTTCCTGGACAAGGCCGCTGGTGGCGCCCTTGTGCCAAATGGCCTGGCGCGAGCGGGAATAGTAATGCGCCTCGCCGGTCTCGATGGTCTTGGCCAGCGCCTCGGCATTCATGTAGCCGTGCATGAGCAGCTCGCCGGAATCGAAATCCGTTGTCACCACGGGGATCAGCCCGTTGGCGTCGAATTTGGGCGCAAGCTCGTTGCCTTCCTCCACCTGCTCGATGGAGGTGCGCGGCGCGAAAAGGGGGTTCGCGGTTGTCTCGCTCACGGGCGGCTGCCTTTCTCGAAAAAGCCTGTTCAAATCGGGCGCCTTATATATCGGCCCCCGGGCCGGACGGCAAGGGACCGTGAACGACAAGAAGGCCTCGTTATTAGTTGTCAATTAGTCCAAGTACTTGGAAAGATTCATCAATACTTATGAATCTGGTTAACATCCAATATGTGGTGTGTTAGCGTGTAAGCTTCGGCTATATTTTGATGCCGAAATGGCTCGGGCGACACCGAGGTTCAGTCAGTGCCGCCCGAATCAAAAAAGGCCCCGAACTATGCGATATCGTCCCGTGGGCCTCTGTTTCTTGGGGTTTTTGTAGTGCCCCTAACAATGTAGCAGTTAGACACTACTGAATTCTTTCAGGACGGTAAAGGGGCGATATCGCACAACTCACTTAGGAGTATGTGTGATGCGTCATAAAGCATCTCCGCCTATGACTCCTTGGAGAGCAGCTGTAGCTAAATTCTTGGTGCAGAAGGTGGGGCTCTACCAGCATCAAGCAGCAGCAATCCTAGGCGTTAACCAAGGCCGCATTTCCGAGGTAGTCACAGGGAAGCGATTTAGGGGCGTACCCCCGGCTAACCAACTACCCTTGGATCTGGACTAAAGAGAAAGGGCAGCTTTCAAATAAGGCTGCCCTTTTTCGTTTTCATATCGAAATTACATCCCGCAATATAACAACAAGAAAATATTGTCGGCGCAGCCACGTATCTTTCGGAAGGTAGTTTATCCGGTTCTGGCGGCTTGTAGTCACTGAATCGGCAAGTTCGGCTGTTGTCTCTGCTACAAACAGGATGGGGGGCATTCCGTGGCGCTTTTTGACGGCTTCGAGACCGGCGACGCCGAGGTCAACGGCCAGACAATTCATTATCGCAAGGGGGGCTCCGGGCCGCCGGTGCTGCTGCTCCACGGCTATCCGCAGACCCACGTGCTGTGGCACAAGATCGCGCCGACGTTGGCCGAGACCCATACGGTGGTCGCCGCCGATCTGCGCGGCTACGGCGCTTCCTCCAAGCCGGAGACCGACGACCGCCACGAACCCTATTCCTTCCGCAACATGGCCGCCGATCAGGTGGCGCTGATGAAATCCCTGGGCCATGAAAAGTTTTCGGTGGTCGGGCACGACCGGGGCGGGCGCGTCGGCCACCGCATGGCCCTCGATCACCCCGATGAAGTTGAGCGGCTCATGGTCCTCGACATCATTCCGACCCTCGATCTCTATGAGAGCACCAACATGGCGGTGGCCACCGGCTACTATCATTGGTTCTTTCTGATCCAGCCCTACGACTTTCCTGAACGTCTCATCGGTGCCGATCCTGAATATTATTTGACCTCGCGCACGTTGCGCTCGCCGCAGCCGGGGGTGTTCACCGAGGAAGCGGTCGCCGAATATCTGCGCTGTTTCCGCAATCCGAAAACCATCCACGCCAGTTGCGAGGATTACCGCGCGGCGGCCACCATCGATCTGGAACACGACCGCGCCGATCTCGGCCGCCGGATCGCGTGCCCGCTGATGGTGTTGTGGGGCGCCAACGGGTTCGTCGGCAAAACTTATGACGTGCTCGACATCTGGCGCCAACGGGCCAAGAAGGTGTCGGGCGAGGGTTTGCCGTGCGGCCATTTCATCCCCGAGGAGGCGCCCGACGCCGTGCTTGCCGCGCTGCGGACATTTCTCGCGAACTAAGCCGCACCGGGCGGCTCGGGCCTACCATCGCGGCTTTCCTCCCCGCCCCCCTCTGCTATAGTTTCCGCCAACAAAGGGCTGGATGCTCGAAAACAACTCAAGACACATTCCAGGGGAGGAATTGATCCATGGCGTCGTACAAGCTGCTTTCTTATGCCGATAAGTCGGGCAAGGCCCGCGCGGGGCTTCTGGTCGGCGAGACGGTTTATGATGTGGAAAGCGAAGTGACGGCGGCAGGGGCCAACGGCTTCGATGCGGCGGATGTGAAGGGCATCCTGGACGCCTGGGACCGGGCGGCGCCCGTATTGGCATCCATCGCCAACAATCCGCGCGGCGACAATTCGCAGGCCCTGTCGGCGGTCAAGCTCATGGCGCCCATTCAGCGGCCGAGCGCCATCTATTGCGCCGGCGCCAACTACTACGACCACGCCGCCGAGATGGGCAACACCGGCCTCGACAAGACCAAGATCGAACCCCTGTTTTTCTGCAAATCGGGCTCGCTGGTCATCGGCCCCGGTGACGATATCCGCCTGCCGCAGAACTATTCGCAGAAATACGATTGGGAGGTCGAGCTTGCGGTGGTCGTCGGCAAGCGGGCGCGTAATCTGACCCTCGACAATGCGCTTTCCTGCGTCGCCGGCTACACCATCATGAACGATCTGTCGGCCCGTGAGATGGGCAAGCGCGACGATTGGCCGTTCGGCATGGACTGGATGCGCCACAAGTCCTTCGACAACGCGGCGCCCATGGGCCCGTGGATCACGCCCGCTTCCGATATCAAGGATGTGCAGGACCTGAAGCTCAAGACCACAATCTCGGGCGAGGTGAAGCAGGATTCGTCCACGCAGCAGATGGTGTTCGGTGTCGCCGAACTGATCGTCGCGCTGACGCACCAATTGACGCTGCTGCCGGGCGACATCATTGCCACCGGCACTTGCGCGGGCGTCGGCGCGCCGTCGAACACCTTCCTCAAACCCGGCGACGATATCGTCATGGAGATCGAAGGCGTCGGCACGCTGACCAATCCCGTCGTAAAGGGCGATTAGGATAAGGTTATAGGGAGAACGACAATGGCAGGCCCCACTACAGGTCCTAGGCGCTTCGGCGTTTTCATGGCGCCGTTTCACGCGTTGAACGAAAACCCAACCCAGGCCATCCGGCGCGATCTCGAACTGGCGGAGCATCTCGACCGGCTCGGCTATCAGGAACTGTGGGTAGGGGAACATCATTCCGGCGGCTTCGAGATCATCTCCCAGCCGGAGATCTTCATCGCAGCCGCTGCCGAGCGTACCAAGAATATCCGTCTCGGCACGGGCGTGAAGTCGCTGCCCTTTTACCACCCGATGATCGTTGCCGACATGATGGCGCAGCTCGACCATATGTCTCAGGGCCGGGTGCTGTTCGGCGTCGGGCCGGGGGCGTTGCCGTCGGATGCGTATCAGATGGGCATCGAGGTGGCCGATCAGCGCCGCCGCATGGACGAGGCCATCGAGGTGATCATCCCCTTGTTGCAGGGCGAGACGGTCAGCCGCGAAAGCGACTGGTTCACCCTCAACGAGGCGCGGCTGCAACTGTCCTGCTACACCAAGCCGCGTATGGAAATGGCGGTGACCAGCATGCGCTCGCCCGCCGGCATGATCGCCGCCGGGAAATACGGCCTCGGTGTGCTCGTGCTCGGCGGCGTCTCGGACGAAGCGCTGGCGCACTATGTCGACAATTGGGGCATCTGCCAGGAAACGGCGGAAGAACACGGCAACACGGTGAGCCGCGACGATTGGCGCATCACCATGATGGTCCACTGCGCCGAAACTCGCGAACAGGCCCTCAAGGACGTCGAGTTCGGCTTCGGCGCTTGGGCACGCTATGCCCAGGATGTGCTGCCCGCCTCGCCGGTGCCGAAGGACGCCGCCGATCCCATCGCCTATGCGCAAGAAAACAAGGTCGCCGTGTTCGGTACGCCCGACGACATCATCGCCGAGATCGAGCGGGTGAGCGGCGCCGTCGGCGGCTTCGGCACCATGCTGATCTTTGCCAACAACTGGGCCCGCTGGGACGCGACGCTCAAGAGCTACGAGTTGATCTCCCGCTACGTGGCGCCCCATTTCACGGGCGCCCGCGACGGCCGCATTGCCAGCTACGACATGGCCACCGAGAAGCATGACGGCTTCTCCCAGTCCTTCATGAAGGCATCGGACGCTTCCCGCGAGGCCTACGAGGCCAAGAAGGCCGTTAAGGGCAAGGCGGCGGAATAGCAGGCTTTTGAGCGCCTAGGGGGCTTTTCCTTGCCCGCGTGAGGGGGCGTTGCTAAATAGGGCGCCGCCATGACCCTGAGCATCTACAACACCTTCTCCCGCCAGAAGGAGATCTTCACCCCGCGCGACCCGGCCCATGTGGGCATGTATGTCTGCGGGCCGACGGTCTATGACTATGCCCATATCGGCAATGCGCGGCCGGTGATCGTGTTCGACGTGCTGTATCGGTTGCTGCGCCACGAATACGGCGCCGATCACGTGCGCTATGTGCGCAACATCACCGACGTAGACGACAAGATCATCGCCGCCGCCGAGGCAAGCGGCGAGGACATCGGCGCGATTACCCAGCGCACCACCGATGCTTTCCATGCCGACATGGCGGCGCTGGGCGCGCTGCCGCCCGATGTCGAGCCGCGCGCAACCCAGCATATCGGCGAGATGATCGCGCTGATTTCGTCGCTGATCGATAAGGGTCATGCCTACGAGGCCGACGGTCACGTGTTGTTCAACGTGCCCTCCATGGAAACCTATGGTGGGCTCAGCCGTCACAGCCGCGACGAGTTGATCGCCGGCGCCCGCGTCGAGGTCGCGCCCTACAAGAAGGACGCCGCTGATTTCGTGTTGTGGAAACCGTCGACCGACGAGCAGCCCGGCTGGGACAGCCCGTGGGGGCGGGGACGGCCCGGCTGGCACGTCGAATGCTCGGCTATGTCGGAAAAACATCTCGGCGCCACCTTCGATATCCACGGCGGCGGCATCGATCTCGTCTTTCCCCACCACGAGAACGAAATCGCCCAGTCCACATGTGCCCACGGGTCCGGCACCTTCGCCCAATATTGGATGCACAACGGCTATCTGATGGTCGAGGGCGAGAAAATGTCGAAGAGCCTCGGCAACTTCATCACCGTGCATGATCTGTTGAAAGACCATCACGGCGAGGCCATCCGTCTCGCCATGCTCTCGACCCATTACCGCCAGCCGCTGAACTGGACGGCGGAAGGATTGAAACAGGCGAAAAGCCAGTTGGACGGATTTTACGGCGCCCTGCGCGGCGCGGCGGACATCGTGCCCGCCGAGGTCGAGACGCCGGCCGCCGTATTGGATGCGCTGCGCGATGATCTCAACACGCCGCAGGCGATCTCTGTACTGCACGCGCTGGCGGGAGAG
>JGI12481J13897_1000445_pt1 | contig 14736 bp, 18 predicted proteins | sample TtaePargueraPR_FD_13897 | JGI IMG/M metagenome (IMG submission 13897)
CGCCCGCCATTCAGCGTGTCGCTGCCACGGCGCAAGGCTACGTTGCCCGACATCACGATAACGCGGCGGTTGAAATCATAGACAGCCGCGCTGCCGCTGGCGCGCTCGTTCCCGCGCGTGACGGTGACGCCGCCAGTCGCGTCGATGCGCTGGATGCGCAGGGAGCCGGTGTCGGTGTAGGCGACGGTGGTGCGAGCCGCCGTCAACCGCAGATCACCCTGCTGAATTTCAACGTCGCCCGAAAGGACCACGCGGTTCTGTCTGTCCTGCAGCTCGATCCGATCGGCGGCATAGGAAACCGGCTGGTTCGAATTGAACCCGGCAATCGTCTGCGCGCCCGCAATCGAACTGAACGACAGTGCGGCGATCCCGCCTGCTATCAGGCCACCTGCAAGCCCGCGCAGGGCAAGATGGCGAAGCGAAGAACGCATAGGGGCGGAACTCATTTGGTCAGGCTCCATCATTGCATCTCGTTGGGCAGGCGCAGGCGGCCCGGCACCATGCGAAGGCGGGCATTGCCATCGAGGGAAATCGTGCGGGCTTCAAGGTCCGCATGCATGGAATTGGCGGAGAAGGTGCCGGCTGGCACCGCGCCGCTTACCTGCCCTTCGCCCGCCAGAGTGCGGGTGGGCAGATCAATCGTGACGTTGCGAGCGACGAATTCGTAGCCGTCGGAGGCGGTGAACTGGACGATACCGGGAATGACCACCTGTTCATCGTCGATGTCATAGACACCGCGCGGTGCCATCAGCACGGCAGGGCCTTCGGAAAGGACCATGCGTGCCGTCAAGTCCTCCATCTGGACGAGAGGCACCGAATTGCTCTCTTGCACAGCTTCGCCAGCGACCAGGCTGAAGGGGCGGCCCTTGCTGTCCTGCCCGCGGTACATGGCATTATCGACGCGCAGGCGATCGTCCGCGATGGCCACCTTGTTGCGATCCAGCAGGAAGCTGATTTCGCCGCGTGGGGACAGCGGGGTGATCAGCATCATCGCCGCGATCACACCGACCAGCGCCGGCAGTCCCACCGCCAGCACGCGCACGATCGTGTCGAGCGAACTGCCCGGTGCAGCGAAGTGCTGGCGTTTTGTGCGGATGCGGTCGGCGGCCTGGGTCATGCGTCTGGTCTAGAGCCCTCGTCTCATGACTCGTGGCTGAAAATGTCCTTATCCGCCCATCCGGCAATGTCGAGGCGGGCGCGTGCAGGGAGGAAGTCGTAGCAGGCCTGCGCCAGTTCAAGCCTGTCCTCGCGCTTCAGTCGTTCGATCAGCACTTCGCGAAGGCGGTGCAGGTGGCGCACGTCGGAGGCGGCGTAGTCGCGCTGCGCATCATTAAGGTGCGGCGCGCCCCAGTCACTCGACTGCTGCTGCTTGGAAATGCTCTCGCCCAGCAGTTCCTCGACCAGATTCTTGAGGCCGTGGCGATCTGTGTAGGTGCGCGTCATCTTGCTGGCGATCTTGGTGCAGAAGACGGGCGCCGCCACAACGCCAAGGTAGTATTCGATTGCCGCGAGGTCGAAGCGGGCGAAGTGGTAGATCTTGATCCGCTCCGGATCGGCCAGAACTGCCTTAAGATTGGGCGCGTCGTAGCTGCTGCCCTTGGCGAAGCGCACGAGGTGTTCATCGCCTTTTCCATCGCTGATCTGCACGACACAGAGCCGGTCACGCGGAGTGACGAGCCCCATGGTTTCGGTATCCACGGCCACGGGGCCATCGGCGAGAACGCCTGCGGGCAGGTCTTCTTCATGAAAATGTACAGTCATCGCCAATCGCCTTAGGCGGATTGGGGATTGGAGGGAAGGGCGGCTTCTGTCTCGCTCAACATGCTTGCAATTTCGAGGTGAGATCAACCGCCAGCGCCGAGCTTTTCTCGCGACATCCGCAGTTGTCGAACTCTTGTTCAACCTTGGACAAATGCTGCGCACTTCGCGCGTTGGCTTAAAATGTGCAGATGTCTTAGACGATGAGTCGGATTTCGCGGCTCCGGTTCAATAATACTCGCAAAGGATTGGCCTCAGCTGCTAACTCTCTCTAAATTGTGGAAAAGCTCCAAAGATAGGTCCAAAATGGCGATGTCTTGATAGGGTCTCCAACCTTCCTTGGAAAGGCGCGCGGCATATAGCGCCAGATTGGCTGTTTCTGCTCTTGCGCATCAATGTTTACTTAATTCAGCAACAGAGAATGGACCGGATTACCTTTCATATTCTAGACGAGAATATTCGCCGTCGGGCTGAGATTGCCAGGGCAGTCTTGGATAGTGGCTTTCATGCCGAACCCTATTCCGAGCTCTCGGAAATCATCGCTCATCCGCCCCGGGATGGAATTGTTCTTATTCCACGTGATGAGAGCACACCTAACACAAGTGACATTGCCAAGGTTCTGGCTGATTCTGGCATCTGGCTTCCATTCGTCATCGCTAGCGAAAATCCGGGTGTTCGAGATATCGTGGATGGAGTGCGTGCGGGTGCAATTGATTACCTAGAACTTCCAGTCATGCCGGTCGCTCTACAAGGTGCGGCAGACAGGACTCGATCAAAAGAAGGCCGATTAACTGAAATGCGTCGGCGGCAGCATGATGCCAGGCGACGTGTAGACAACCTTACAGACCGCGAAAAAACAGTCTTGGCGGCCATCAGTGATGGCAGATCAAATAAGTCGATTGCGAAGGAGTTCGACTTAAGTCCGAGAACGGTCGAGACGCATCGCCGAAACATGATGTCCAAGTTGAATGTTTCGCACATCCACGAGGCCATACGCTTGGCTATCGAAGTGGAGAAGGACATATACAGCAGTCCGTCTCGAGAGGACGTTCCCAAAGATCCCTGAGTAGCAGTCGGCCACGCGAAGGTGATGCGGCCAACAACGATCGCCCCTGCCGTCACTTCAACCTGATTACGGATGTTCGTAACCGATTATATAGGGTGCGCGACATCACGTATTTTGGTGTGCCGAGACTCTACGCGAAGGATGCCGCTCCTCCGCAACGCGCCTGCGAGTGTCCCAAGGCGTAGAACTTCAATAGAACGACATACCACCCCCGAAAGCTGCCCATCATCTTGTCTCTAGCCACTCGCGGAATGCGACTAAGCTGTCTTCAGCATCTAACGTCGCGATAAGCAGTTGCTCTGCGTTGCCATCTTCGGCGACGGCTGCAAGCCAAGATGCCAATGCATCTTTTGCGCGTGCAACGACTTCATCCTCTTCGATATCCTTCGGAGGCCCCTTAAAATTTGACAACGAGCACCCTCCATATTGTATCGGGAACCGTGATAAATGTAGGCACAGGCGTCAACAGCATGCGGTTCTCAAACATTGATGAGTGGTGTTCCAGCCTTGAGGCGCGCATTCAGGAGTGCGCACAAGATGTTGACCAAAAACAAGAAAATAAGATCCTCCGCGAGATAGCCGAGGATTTTCGAGCAGGTCCCGTCGACGTAATCGCATTGCTGGGGGCAGTTCCCAATGCAACGGATATCGCGATACTTTTGGATGTCGGAGCATCAGAAACGTTAGCTGCTCGCTTGGTCGGCCAAGTTCCCTTGGGTATGATTTTAAGTCGCAGTCCTGAGGGATTGATGGTTTGTACGCTTGCAGATCCTGACACCGGCCATGAGGCAGTCCTGGCGGGGCATTCCGAACCGCTTGTGAGAGTTGGGACCATGGCCAAATTCATCCTGGCATTAGTCGACCCAAGCCGAAGTCTTGAGGTAAATTCATCGAGTATGACGCATTAAATCAATAATTATTGGCTTTGGTTTTTTTCGAGCTGTTGTTTCTCGATAAGCTCTTTTCGCGCGCCACCTTTGACACTTCGTTGAGATCAGTGATGGAATAGCGTTCTCGTCGCAAACGCCGCGCCAGGCAGTTGGCTATCAGCGCCATACCGTTCGTCGAGAGTTTGACGATCTGAGCCCTCGCATCTTCGTCATTCGCTCCGATGGTGAGAAGCTTACGCTCTTCAAGCAATCGAAGATAACGCAAGCCGGTGCTGTGGGGGACGCCCGCCGCCAAAGTCAGTTCGGTCTTTTGAACTGGCCGGTACTTCACCTCGGTTTCGAAAAGATAGAGTAAGATGTCCCACGCGGGTTCGCCAAACAGGTCGTCCCCGAACACTTCATTTCTTTGAGCCCGATCTTCCCGAATACGCCTAGCAAGTTCTGCGAGAGAAACGAGCGACGCGCTTTCGTAGGCAACGCAACCGTTTGGTAGCAGCTTGTAGGAACCGTCAATTTCATCGGCGTGCTGCATGAGTTCGCGAGCCATAGCGCGAAGCCGTTTTGCAGTATCGTAAGCACCCTCAATCATAGCAATTGTCCCTTCTTGAGGCTGTAAACCTCGCCGCTGCCGATAATGAGATGATCGATAAGATTAAGTTCGAGAGCTCGGGTGATCATCCAGATCTGCTCTGTGGAACGGATGTCCTCCTCGCTAGGTTGACTCGAACCTGACGGGTGGTTGTGTGCCAGCAACAATCCGCTCGCTCCGACATCGAGAGCTCGGTGGACGAGGTCGCGAGCTCGAAGCGTCAATTGACCGCGCGAACCTTGAGCCAATGTTTCGCCGAGCAAGTATCGATCATTACAATCCATGAATATTGCGTAGAGGCGTTCCTCGGAAGGATTGGCAAGCTTGCCTCGAAGGTAGTCATGAAGAGCGCGATCGTAGATATCGACCGCCTGACCAGTAAGTTGTTCTGATAATGCGGCCATCACGAGGCCACGCGCAGCGCAGATTGCAGTTGCAACTTCCGGTTGGTGTGCGAGTGCCGCGGACAGCGCCTTTGGTGATGCAGCGACTGTCCTCGCAAGCGTGCCAAATCGTGCAATCAAGATTTCTGCGGCCTCTTCGGCCCGCCCCCCAATCAGCGGGAGGAGATATTCCTCCAGGGCCTCGCGGTGATCCCTCGGCTCAGTCGTCGGCGGTGAGCGATCAGTCCCATGGTGAAGGCGAACATCTGCAAATACGAAGGCACCCGGATCAGGATCCAATATGCCATTGGAGATAATTCTTCGACTATCCCGCGCTCGAAATGCATCGCCACCGCGATAAGCTGGAGTGCTAGTATCCATAATGGATAAATCCTGTTTGCACGCATCGCGATTGGCGTGAGAGCCGCGAACATTGATGCGTCGAGAATTGCGTGAACGGCGTTCAAGTCTCGCGAACCGCCATGGGGCAACACACTGTGGTGGACTATCTCGAATATGATCGCGGCGACAAAGACCGAACCAACAAGCTTTTCTGGGAGTTCACCGCGAAACCAAGCATAAAGGGCCAGGGCCAAGAATGCTCCATATTGAAGCCAATGGCGCGCCTCGACGAACAGAAACTCAAGCATGGCCGCAAGCCAACACCAGTCGAGCTTCTATTCGTCAAGCTGGCGTCAGGCCGCTGCCTGCATTCCCTCTGTAAGCCCCTCAGTTGGGCACCGTTCGCCGTCGTCTGGAATCATCGTGATCTTCTGGAAATCTGAACGCAGCATTTTATGCGCCTTCGCCAGATCGGCCTGAGCTTCCACCAGTTTGCTCATCGCAGACTGCACGCGAGCGACTGCCAGTTGACCTTCGTAAGGAGCAATCTCGCTGTCGATGCGCACGTCCATCATGCTCTGCATTAGTTCGGCGTGGGCTCTGAGATTGTGGTTGGCCATGTCTTCTGCAGTAGCAAGCCTGTTGGCGACACGACGCCCCATCACTTCAACCGGGGTTTTCATCTAACTTCTCCACCGCCCATGCGCTCCAACATAGGCGTTGCGATCCTAATTGTGCGAAGGCGGTGAAATTAGACCAGATCGCCGATTGTCGAGGCAACTGCGAGCAACACCAAAAGCATCACTGTCATTCCCACTGCAGCAACCGCCACGTAAGCCCAGCGCGCTGCGATAGCATTTTCACCGTTGAGCACCTTCGGGACCAGCTTCACCTCTTCTCTCATTGACCAAGGCGGCGATGCATCGAAGCTCATCGAATCGGCAAAAGTGAGAGTGGGGGTGAAACCAGCCCAAGGCCGCTCATCGGCGTCTTGTTCGCGGTGCGGGAGATGATTTTTTTGCCCTGTATCTTCTATACAGGCTTGGTCTACGCGGTCGGCGAGGTGCTGGCGGTAGATACGAGCGATTTCATTCTTGGTTAATCCGCCAAACTTGTTTCGCAGGGTTTCTATTCGCTGTGATACCGCCGAGTGAGAAATATCCAGTTGTGCTGCGATTTCCTTACCCGTGAGTCCTTCGGCAACAAGCTCAAGCATTTCGCATTGCTTGGGCGTCAGCGAACTCAGAACCTCGATTATGGGCGCAGACGTATCCATGACCGCAACTCGATATACGAATTTTGATAGGTTGGCGAGACGGTGTGAAGCCCTTGGGAGTTACTTCTCCGAACTGGCCTTCAGAATATCGAGGACATCTGACATCCGCGCAGCAGCAGCAGTGAGGCCTCTGAGTTCGAGATCCGCGAGAAGTTCTTCACAACGGACAATTAGGTCCGACTTCTCGAGATTGTTATCACATCGGACTGTTCTGAGATAACGTTCCAACGGTGGGCTCCGGGTATGACCTCGACAGACAGGTAGGTCTCAAGAAGATAGAGATGCAAATTCCTCCGACGCGCTATTATTGGCCGCGAAAAGGGTCAAGAACTTAGATTCTCGAACAGTCCCAGAAAGCCACACTCAGGAAAGAGGTTTATATCACCCGAAGAATTCGATGAAATAGATTGTAGCGGATGGTGCGATTGTATTTTCCTCTGGGGCGACTTTTCTTCTCATTGAAGCAGCTTACGCGCATCACGCAGAACCTGGGCAACGCGTTTGCGCGACTCTAGCATTTCAGCGGTATAAAGTCCGTGCTTTAGAGCATTCTGGTTTCGTTTCGGCGGGCCACTATTCTTTCCGCCATGCATGCGGCAGCGTTCGGAATGTTTCACAGTGGGGGCTCGGCAATTACCACCCGCCCTCGTGCGAGCTCCGCAACGTGGAGATTCATGCATCGAAACGAGGTCGATGACAGCCATGTCGACAGCAGCCTTCACTATCCCGGCCTCCCTTGCGCGTTCACAGTGCCTACAATCGCCTGCCCCCAGGAACCGACATTGACGTGCTCGACCACCACCTTTTGGTTTGCTTTCCCGCGGTGCTTGTCGAGAGCCTCGACGAGCTTGATGAACTGAAGGTTCAGTCTTTCCATGCGTTTCAAATGGCAATCCTGCAAAGCGAGATTTCCCTCTGCCAAGTTCGCAGCATGTGCAGCTCTGAAGAGATGTTCTCGAATTATCTCAATTTGCTCAAAATAGATTGACTCGATTGCGCTTCCAGCTTTCATGTCTCGGATCCGATCAAGCGCCGAAAACAGCCGGTTCATGTTTTGATCGTAGTCCTCTTCGACCCGAAATATTGCCCTGAGGAATTCCCTCTGCCGGGTATCCTTGATCGAGGAGCTTAATTCGGCAGGCACTTTGTCCAGTGCAGACCAGTCCTCTTGAGGAACCAAAGCCTTTGCCTGTTTGGCTCTCTTGACTAGCTCGCTTGCCATTTCCAATCTCCCTGTTTCGTCTATATTACAAGAAGATGGGGCGCTTATCGCTACTGACAAGGCCCTTTGCATGGGGTTGTTTTTTGCATGTCGAAGAATCCCCCCCACTAGCAACTGGCTCCGTCCTTTACGCGTTTCTGCCGCGCAATGACTCTATGGAGTTGTTGCCTAGATGGGTGAGGGGAGTATCTCGGGAGATATGACCGATGCCGTTCCGCCAAGCTGGGCACCCGTTCTCGAGCCTGTTCTAGCCAGTGAGCAGGCGCGCAAGCTGGGCGGCTGGCTGCGTGCGGAGGAGGATGCGGGCAAGGTGATCTACCCGCCGCGCGGATGTCGCCTGAAAGCGCTGGAGCTGACCCCGCTGGACGAGGTGCGCGTGGTGATCCTGGGGCAGGACCCGTACCATGGCCCGGGGCAGGCGCACGGGTTGTGCTTTTCCGTTCCTGATGGCGTGCCGCCGCCCCCTTCGCTGAAGAACATCTTCAAGGAGATGGAAAGCGACCTAGGCCTTGCGCGGCCCGATCACGGATCGCTGGAAAGCTGGGCGCGGCAGGGCGTATTGCTGCTGAACAACACGCTCACCGTGCAGCAGGGGCAGGCGGGCAGCCACGCGGGCAAGGGCTGGGACGCGATTACCGATGCCTGCGTCGCCGCGGTCGCCGAGCGGGCAGAACCCAGCGTGTTCATCCTGTGGGGCAGTCATGCGCAGGGCAAGGCATCGCGCATCGCCGCACTGAGCGACAGCGACCGCCACCTGTCGATCAAAAGCCCGCACCCGAGCCCGCTGTCGGCCCATCGCGGCTTTTTCGGCTCGAAACCATTTTCGCAAACCAATGCTTTTCTTGAGAAAAATGGCCGAGGAAGCATAGACTGGCGTCTTTGACAGCCCTTGGCGTCCAACCGGGCCAAGGGAACGCTTCTTAAACGAATACCTGCCTATGGTTGCCGCGAAATTAGGCAATCTGCGCCGCGCCTCAGCGTCCGGCGTGCACCGGGGTAGTCGATGTACATCAACCAGTCGCAACTGACCGACGAGAAACAGCTTTCCGAAGCCAGCAAGGAACAGGCCGAACGTTTCGATGTCGCCATGATCGGGCTTGGCTATATCGGCCTGCCTACGGCTGCGGTGATTGCCCGTGCAGGCTTGTCTGTGCGCGGCGTGGATATTTCTGAGCGGATCGTCGACCTCGTCAACCAGGGCAAGGTGCATATCCAGGAAACTGATCTTGATGCGCTTGTGAAAAACGTCGTCACCGACGGCATGCTGACCGCATCGACCGAGCCGCCCGTTGCCGACATCTACCTGATCGCCGTGCCTACGCCCTTCGGCGAGGACAAGTCGCCCGACGTTTCCATGGTGCTCGATGCCGCGCGCCTGATCGCGCCGGTGCTTCCTGTAGGCGGCTGCGTGATCCTTGAAAGTACCTCGCCCGTCGGCACGACGCAGCAGGTGGCGGGCGTTCTTGCCGAGATGCGCCCCGATCTCGCCATCCCCGGCCATTGCGGCGACAAGGCGCCCGATGTGCACATTGCCTACTGCCCCGAGCGCGTTCTGCCCGGCAAGATCATCGAGGAGCTGGTCGCGAACGACCGCGTAGTCGGCGGCATGACCAAGGCCTGCGCGCGCCATGCGCAGGAATTCTACACCCGCTTCGTGCGCGGCGACTGCATCGAGACGAGCGCGGGCGTTGCCGAGATGGTGAAGCTGACCGAAAACAGCTTCCGCGACGTGAACATCGCATTCGCCAACGAGCTATCGCTGGTAGCCGAACACATGGGCATCGACGTGTGGGAAGTGATCCGTCTCGCCAACCGCCATCCGCGTGTTAACGTGCTGCAGCCCGGCCCAGGTGTCGGTGGTCATTGCATCGCCGTGGACCCGTGGTTCCTCGTCTCAAGCGCGCCGGAGCAGGCCCGCCTGATCCGCACCGCGCGCGAGGTGAACGATGCCAAGCCCGAACACGTGATCGGCAGACTGAATGCCATGCTGGCGGCTGCGCCCGATGCGAAAATCGCGTTGCTCGGCCTCGCCTTCAAACCCAATATCGACGATTTCCGCGAGAGCCCCGCGCTCGAGATCGCCCAGCGCATCGCCAGCGAGCATGGCGGTCGCGTGCTGGTGGTGGAGCCCTATACCGACGAATTGCCCGCAGCCATGGCAGGCAGCGGTGCCGTGCTGACCACCTACGACAAGGCTATGGCCGAGGCCGAGCTGGTCGGCGTGCTGGTGGACCACGACGCCTTTCGCTCCGCCCCGCGATACCTTAGTGCAGGCAAAATCGTGTACGATACCAGGGGCATGTGGGCGCAATGAGCAAAGCGGCGGGCGAGAAACCCCGCATCCTGGTCTGCTTCGGCACAAGGCCTGAAGCGATCAAGATGTTTCCGGTGGTCCACGCCCTGTGCAATCGCGGCGGAATGGACGTGCGCGTCGCCGTCACCGCGCAGCACCGCGACCTTCTCGATCAGGTGCTGGAGATCGGCGAGATCGTGCCGGACATCGATCTGGACCTGATGCGGGCAGGGCAGACGCTGGATGAACTGTCCGCGCGCATTCTCACCAGTTTCGGCAAGGCGCTGGACGAGCTGCAGCCCGATCGCGTGCTGGTCCACGGCGACACGCTGACCACAATGATGGTCACGCTCTCCAGCTATTTCCGCAAGATCCCTGTGGGCCATGTCGAGGCTGGCCTGCGCAGCGGCAATATCTATTCGCCATGGCCGGAGGAAGTGAACCGCAAGGTGGCAGGGGCCGTGTCTGATCTGCATTTCGCCCCGACACAAGGCGCGGCAAATGCTCTGCTGGCGGAGAATGTGCCGTCCTCTGCCATTCACGTTACCGGCAATACGGTCATCGACGCGCTCTTCGCAACGCGCGCCAAGGTCGAGGCGAACCCCGAACTTGCAGCCAGTCTGGACGAGGTCGCGGATCGTTTCTCGGGCAAGCGCATTATCGCCGTCACCGCCCATCGCCGCGAAAACTTTGGCGAGGGAATGCAAAACATCGCCGATGCCATCGCCGCGCTGGCGAGGCGCGAGGATGTGGCGGTGATTTTTCCTGTCCACCCCAATCCCAACGTGCGCCCTGTCATGGAAGCGAGGCTTGGCGACCTCGACAACGTCGTGCTTCTCGAACCGCTCGACTACCCGCATTTCGTTCGCCTGATGGCAATGGCCGACCTGCTGCTGAGCGATAGCGGCGGCGTGCAGGAGGAAGGGCCGAGTTTCGGTAAGCCGGTCCTCGTCATGCGCGATACGACGGAACGGCCCGAGGGAATCGAGGCAGGCACGGCAAAGCTCGTCGGCACAGACCGCGACCTGATCGTGCGCGAGGCAACGCGCCTCCTCGATGACGCACAGGCCTACGAAGCAATGGCCCGCGCGCACAATCCCTATGGCGATGGCAAGGCATCCGCTCGCATTGCGGACGCCGTAGCCAGCGCGCACGGCGTCGCCTGATCCTTTCAAGCCTTTGACAATTCGCCCGCGTGTGGGCCAGCGTGCCCGCGATGACCGAAGACGAAGCCCGCACTGCCCTGATCGAGCGCCTTGCCGAACTGGACCGGCTCGATGCACTGAGCGAGGAAGGCCGCGCGCCAGTTACCTTGCAGCAGGACAGCGTCGGTCGCCTCTCGCGCATGGACGCGATGCAGCAGCAAGCCATGGCGCAGGCGGAGGAACGCCGCCGCCAGGCCGAACGTGCGCGGATCAAGTCGGCACTGGGGCGGCTGGACGACGGTGAATGGGGCTGGTGCGTCCAGTGCGGTGAGAAAATCGCCGAGGGACGGCTGCGCAACGATCCCAGCGTCGCGCTGTGCGTCGGGTGCGCCGCCCAGTGACAGCCGCCACAGGCGCAGGGCATCCGGCGCAATTCAACCAGAACATCCAGATGCTGCGCGGGATTGCCGTGCTGCTTGTGCTCGCCTTCCATCTGCAAGTGGAATGGTTCGCCTGGGGTTATCTGGGCGTCGACCTGTTCTTCCTCGTCTCCGGCTTCCTGATGCCGCTGATTCTGCCCAAATACTCGCCCGGCTCCTTCCTGATGGCGCGGGTGCGACGCATCTATCCCGCTCTGCTGGCGGCGATAGCCGTGTGTTTCCCACTCGGCTGGTTCACCATGATGCCGCTGGAGATGGAGGGGTTGTCGCAAAGCGCGCTGGCGGCCATCGGTTCCGTCAGCGAGTTCTGGTTTGCCGCCAACACCGGCTATTTCGATCAGGATCAGCAGAGCCAGCCTCTGCTTCACACTTGGTCTCTGGGCAACGAGTTCCTCTGCTACGCCATCGTCGCGCTTATGCTGGCACTGGCGGGTGACCCGAAGGCGCGCGAGCGGCTTGCACTTTCCATTGCGATTGTGGCGGCGATCGCTTTTCTCGCCTTCTGGTGGGTGCAGGGCAAGGGCGTGAACTACTTCAATCCGCTGCCGCGCATCGCGCTGTTCTTCATCGCATTCTGGGTGAGCGCGCGCCGCTTTCGCCTGTCGCTGCCTATGGCTGCAGCTATTACCTTTGCTGGGGGCCTTGTCCTCGCACTCGCGTTCGGCGGCGCATTGATCCAGCGTATCTTTCCCAGCCCCGCCGCTTTCCTGCTGCCACTCGTCGGCCTGCCGATGATGATGCTGCACACCACGGTGCCCCTGCCAGCCATTCTGCGTCGCCCGCTCGGCTGGCTGGGGGACATAAGCTACTCGCTCTACATCTGGCACTGGCCGATCATCGTGTTCCAGATGCTCGCCTTCCGCAATTACACGCTCGGCCTGGCAGATGGTGCTGCACTGGCCGCCCTGTCGCTGCTGGCGGCGAGCATCTCGTACTATCTGATCGAGCGGAACGCCCTGTTGCGCCGAGGGCCGGTGCTGGCTGCGCTGTCTGCCGCCCTGGCGATTGTGGCAGTTGCCGGGATCGCCACCAATGGTTTCGCCAGCCGCCTGCCGCCGATCCTTGGACGCTACGCCTCGCAAGAAGCGATGCTGAACGAAGAGATCATCGCCTGCGAGCGGGACTATGCCGGCGTGACATTTACCATGCCCTGCGAAGTCGCCGGGGGAGACCGCGAGACGGTGGTTTTCATCGGCGATTCCCATTCGCTTCATTTCATGCCGGTGTTCCATGCCGGCGAACCGGAGGTGCGCGTGATGCGCTTGCGGCGCAGTGCTCGCAGGGTCGGCAGCGAAATGGAGAGCGTCGTTCGCGCCGTGCGCGCAGCGGGTGCGACGCGGGTCTACATCGCCTATCGCTGGTACGAGGAAGATGCAGAGGGCGTGGCCTCCCTGATCAGCGCAATGCAGCAGATCGACTTCCCCGAAGCCGTGCTGGTGCGGGATATACCAGCCTACAGCCTCGGCCTCGTCGGCTGCTGGGTACAGCAGAACGCGATGCTGGTGAGCGGGCTTTGCAGTTACGACCTTCGCCAGCCTTTGCCAGACTCGCTGATCCAGAATGCCGATGCAGGCGAATGGCTTCAGGTTGAGGCGAGCGACCTGCCTATCATCGATACCCATGCCGCACTGTGCGACGGCGGCACTTGCCCGGTGCTGCATGGCGACGTGCTGATCTACCGCGATGGCAATCACCTGCATGGCAACCTGCCGCGCGAGACCCGGCTTTGGCTCTATGAAAAGCTGTTCGCGGCGGACAGGCAAACGGGCGAGGCGTCAGGCCCTTAGCGTATCGGCTTCGATATGCAGGAAATCGGCCAGTGGATAGCGGGCGACCACGGCATCATCGCAGTCGAGAACCATCACATCCTGCGCAAGGTGCAGGCTGCCTCTGCCCAGCTCTTCTGCCGCGAGGCCACGCGCGACATGTTTTGCCACCTTGCCCACCGCCCATACATCAGGAAGGTCGAACGCAATCTCCCGGCTGCGCGAGTTGCCACGTTCGAGACAGAATCGGTAGTCCGGCATAAGGCCCCCTTCGCACCGAACTCACAGCATGGATATTACACTTTGATGACAGTTGCGCGGGGACTCCTTCTGGGCGCCACTGGCGTACAGGAAATGACCTGCTAGGGAGCGCGAATGGCTGCCCTTGGATGCATCTTACTGCTTGTCCTGCCGCTGGCAGGATTGACCATTGGCGGCTGGCTTGCCGGTCCGACAGGAATGATCTGGGGTGCCGGTATCGGCTTTGCCATCGCTCTGGCGATATGCGGCGTCGCCGGCGGCGCGCTCGTGAAAGCGGGCCGCCGGGATTGAATTACCGTCGCTTGGCTGACGTGCGCGATCAGCGCGGCAGTTCGGTAACGCCCATGAGTGCTTCGTCCACGCTGGCAGCGCACTGGCGACCTTCGCGGATCGCCCAGACGACCAGCGACTGGCCGCGGCGCATGTCACCGCATGCGTAGATCGACGGGTCCGAGGTGCGATAGTCGCGCACGTTGGCATCGACATTCCCGCGTTCGGTCAGCTCGACCGCGCTCTGCTCGATCATGCCTTGCTTGCGCGGACCGAGGAAACCCATGGCCAGCAGGATCAGGTCTGCGGGCAGGGTGAACTCGCTGTCGGGCACTTCCTTCAGCTGGCCTTCCGACCAGTCGGCGCGCACGCACTTGAGGCCGGTAACGACGCCGTCCTTGCCCACCACTTCCTTGGTGAGAACGGCCCAATCGCGCTCCACGCCTTCTTCGTGGCTGGTGGAGGTGCGCAGCTTCATCGGCCAGTCGGGCCAGGTCAGCAGCTTGTTTTCCTTCTCGGGCGGCTGCGGCATGATCTCGATCTGCGTCACGCTCTTGGCGCCCTGGCGGTTGGAGGTGCCCACGCAGTCGGAACCCGTGTCACCGCCGCCGATCACGATCACGTGCTTGCCGGTTGCCGTAAGCGTGCCGCGCGGGGCGGCGCGATTTTCATCGTCGCCCGCATTGCGCTTGTTCTGCTGGGTGAGGAATTCCATGGCGAGGCGAACGCCGGGCATTTCCGCGCCGGGGATTTCCAGCTGGCGCGGGTGCTCTGCACCGCCTGCCAGAACCACCGCATCGAAGTTTTCCTTCAGGTTCTTTACCGAGATGTCGACCCCCACTTCGGTGCTGGTGCGGAAGGTGACGCCTTCTGCTTCCATCTGCACCGCGCGGCGGTTGATCTGGCTCTTTTCCATCTTGAAGTCGGGGATGCCATAGCGCAGCAGCCCGCCCACGCGGTCCGACTTTTCGAACACGGTGACGGAGTGACCGGCACGGGCCAGCTGCTGGGCACAGGCCATGCCGGCGGGGCCGG
>JGI12481J13897_1000470_pt1 | contig 14219 bp, 10 predicted proteins | sample TtaePargueraPR_FD_13897 | JGI IMG/M metagenome (IMG submission 13897)
GGCTGGTGGCGGAGGCGTCGGGCAATCCCTTCATGGCCTCGATCAGCGCTCTGGTGGAAATGGCGCTGACGGCAGCCTTTACCATATCGTCGCCGGTCAATGATCCAGTGGCCCTGGGCGTCACGGTGAGCGTGCACCGGCGCATTGCCGAAGCCATCCGGGATGGCGATTCGCATGCGGCACGGCTGGCCATGCGCGACGCGATCTCTCAGGGCTTCGATCGCGCGGCGGGACGGATGGAAAAAGAGGGGTAGACAGGGTCTGTCTGCCTTGGGGTCCGGCTGCTTTGCCAGAGCAACATCGCCACGACGACCGTTGCCTTTCGAGCGAAGGTCTGGCGGCCTGCTTGCTTTTGATCGCTTCGCTGAAGCGCTTGGTCCGCTCCGCAGACCAGCGGCGAAGTGGTGGAGCTGAGCGGGAAACCCGCTGACACCCCAAAAAGCCCGGAAACGCTGGTGTTTTGGCACCCATGTGACAAAGGATGTGTAACACGGTTGTGTAGCAGTTTCTAGGCAGTGAAATCCGGGGCCACCCGTCTGGCGCTGCCTTCACTCAACCACTATCGTCCTACCTAGCGGGACCTACGAGCGAGGCATGGACAGGCATGACACCACTTGCGGCAAGGCTCTTTCGAGCAGGCGATGAGGATACTCAGAGGCGTCTAGCTGCGGCCCAGTTTTTTGAGTGCTCTGCTCTTACGCCATTGGCGCTTGAGATGCGGAAGGCCGATGATGCCGAGAGCGGCTTTAGCAGCAGCGCGCAATTGCCTGCGCCCAAGACGCTCATCGAGATAATGCTCAAGGGTAAGCGCGTCGCGTTCTTCTGTCAGGAAAATCCTGAAGAGGGACATATCGCTGTTCATGCCATTTCAGATGAGGGAGAGCGTGGCATACATAACCCGTGGCGAGCGACTTTTACCCCCGGTAGCCATGACATTTCAATCGAGGCAACATCTTCGTCATCGAAGGCGAGCGAGGACGCCGCAGTCGTCGGCTTGATCTTCATCGAGAAGTTTCTCTGCATCATCAACCAGCCGGGTTTGGTTGAAAGAAGGACGCGCGATACCGACAAGCGTATTTTGCGCGAAGCCAAGGCGCGCGACTATGACCCAGCTCCACCCAAATGGCATGAATGCCACATTAGGCCGGGCGTCCATGGACCAGAGAGCGAGAGCGGTGGCAACAACCGCGAGCATCAGCTCCACTATGTCCGAAAGCATCGAAAGCCCTCATTAGGTCCGGACCGCTGGATTGACGGCTATTGGCGGGGCAACGCCGATCTGGGCATCCACTTCAAGAACTACGTCGTGCACGCCCCTCAACAAGTCTGAGAGAGCTGCAATCCGGGAGATGTTGACCAACCGTATCGCTGCAACAGTTGCAGCAGAGGACCGTTGGCTTCGAGGGAGAGTTCGCTTAGGGTGCTGGCCTGCCAACTCGGACCATTCTAGTGCCTGCTGTTACCTATCTTGAATACGCGGCCCGCTATCCCGAGTTCATCGAGCGATTGGCTGATGCCAAGAAACGCTCCCTTCAACTGAGACACGAGGTCGAGTTTGCTGACCAGCGGTCTCGTCGAAGGTCGGCAATTCACCGTTACCTGACGGCTTTTGATGTTCGGTTGTATGCCGTCTATCAGGGCGTTCGCGACACGAAACAGTTCCACCGGTTCCCGCCGAGCGCAATTGAGCGCTCAGCGAGTTCGCTCGATCTGTTTTCTCCGTTGTCGGAGCCGGTGTTGCGGACCACCGCTACCAAGAATGGCAAACGCCGCCGTTTGATCAGTTTCGGCCCCCTCGCACGAGCCAGACAGCAGATCGCTGCGGACGTGCTGCGGGCCGTCCACCAACCTCTTCCGCACCAATACACACGGCAAGGAGGGGTTACGGGCGCGATCCTCGCGCTCGAACAGGCTTTCCGGGATGGATACGCCTACGGACAAGAGGTCGACGTTGTCGACTTCTTTCCCAGCATCCACCTCGATGGGCTTGTAGACGCGCTCCGTCCTCTTCCAAGGGCTGTAGTAGAGAACGTCATATGGTCGAAGGCCACCAAGGCCCGAAGCCGAAGGCGTAACTCTACAGGAGCACATAGCGATAGTCCGCCTCCCCCCAGAGAGTACTTAGGGTTGGCGCAAGGCTCCGTATGTTCCCCTATTGCCGCCGACATCGTCATGGGCGATGCGCTTGGCCGAATGCCGGAAGGCAGTCGGTTCGTGTGCTTTGCCGACAACGTGATGATGTTGGGCGAGACAGAGAGTAGGGTCGCGGAACAAGTCCATGCGTTCCAAACGCTTCTTCGGGAGCACCCAACAGGCCCTCTGGGGTTGAGGACTAGATCGATGGTCGACCTGCGACAGGAGATCGTCACCTTTCTCGGCTATGAGGGTCTTTACTCCCCGATGAACCAAGGGTTCGACTGGACGCCACGGCAGGCGGCCCTAAACGCGGTCGATGCCGCAATCGCGGAACGCACCGCGTCACGGTCATCTGTCTATGACGGATTGGCTTGGCTCCGGCAGTGGCAGCGCGGATATCCTTTGTGGCAGGGTGGCACCTTGTGGGTTCCTCACCAGCAGTTTCAGCTACTGGCAAAGTGGGCTTATTGGGCCGATGACATCATGTACGGCCAGATACTGCGGCACATGCTGATGTTGCTGGCAAACATGCCGTCGCCCGTGCTTGACGAACTTCTGCCGGAAGCTCCACCCGTGCGCCGTCGAGGAAGGTCGCAGGTCCTGCAGGCGCTCTTGGACTTGATAGCAAGCGATGAATTACAGTTGCTCTCTGGGGCAGATGGTGCCGTCTGACCAGAGTGTCATAATGCTTTGTGGGGAGGCGGCACGTACCGAGATCTGGGCTGCCCTTGGTATTAAGGGATCGAAAAGCCGTGAGCGACCGCGGGCCGGGTACTCGGTGTGGAAGGCTTCTTTCCTAGCGTCAGGGTGACGATGCAACAAGTTGCACGGCCAAATATCCTACGTGCTGCAACTCAATGATAGATGTATCTCGGGTCTATTGCGACGGTAGGGGGTATCGGAGCATGTGCGAAAATGTCCGCCACCTCATATCCGTGAATGCGTCGTAGGTCGCCAGCGAGGTCCACTGGCGTCGGGGAGAGGGTTGCGAACCATTCAGCACCCGAGACGGCATAACGGTCGACTATGCGCCGCCACTCGTCGGGTTTCGTAAAACGCCGGTGCAATGCCATATGGATGGGCTGGCTCAGCACATATGGGCTCCACGAGTAGTAATTCTCTGAATGGAAAAAAAGGCCCACTGTGGCCCCAGAGATGGCGCACTGCCGGGGTTTGTCTAGCTGACCAAGCTCCGCCAGCAGGTTTACCAATTGCCAGCCCCTGACCCGCTCTGCGTGGACGAACCCGTTGTAGACCGGCAGTTTCTTCCATTGCCATCGGCGAAGACGCACAGGTTTCCCTGTACCAGAGTTGGTATCTCCACTTTTCCCAGACACTACTCCGCCCTCACCGAAAAGACTTCAACCAACTGCCTATCGACCACGCGGCCCTTTATGTAGCAGACGCGCTCATTTCCCGGTTGTGCGCAGGTCTGGATCAACTGATCTGCACCGGGGATGGCCGGGCTGAATGCGGTAGTCGCGCCCTCCGTGCCAATGTGCTTGATCATGCCAAAGCGGACGGGATCGGTTGAAACCGATACGCGTCCTTCTATGAACGTGGCTCCAGCCCACCCGCACGCATAACGAAGTGGCTCCATGGCCTGTTCGAAGCCGGTAAGGTCGAATAGCGCCGTCAGCGGAGCGGACATATAGGGCGTTATCCTCACTGCCAGTTTTTCCTGATGGTAGAGGTTCTGAAGGAAGACCTCGCTGCTGCCAAAAGAGGTGGCTGTCTTGTCGGAGGACAAGATGGTTATCCTCCTATCGGCAGGAAGCTCCCCAATTCGCACTGTTACGTCCCTATATGGGCTTTCAGGAAAATCTGGGTCGGTACCGACATATGTGTCCCAAGCGACGTAGACATCAGTCCTGCCACTTTGGCAGCGCGCCACGAGTGCTGGACGAACCGTTTCACGGCCAGTGCCGTCAGCGGCGAGCGAGATTTTTACGGTTTTCGTGTCGTCAATGGGGTCTGTCGATGCGTGAACCAACCATCTGCCTCCCTCAGCAGTTGGCGCGGATTGAGAAGCCATTGCTGGGCTCGAAAGCCCTTCTAGCGGCGCGCCGTCGGCACTGGCCTTGTTCATTCCCCAGTCGAGAACGACCACTGTCAAAGGACCAGCTATGACGAACGTTAGTGCTGCAAGAGCAAATGCGCGTTTGCGGCTCTGCGGCTTGGTGGTAGCTGAGTTTTGAGCGCGCCGGGGCATTTGGTTGTGACCTTGCGGAACGGGTCTCCACTGATCTGGAGCATTAAAGAAGCTAGGTTTGCTCGACGAGGCTTCCCCATTTTCCTCCATCAGTTTCTGAAACTCTGGGCCTATTGGCTTGGAAGGGTCGAGCGCTTCACCCATCTTCCCGCCCAGTTTGATATTGTTCCGTTTGGCTATTGGGGCGAGGAAAGCCAAATAGGCGATGGAAATCAGTAAGGTCGGCACAATGATGTGCAAATTCCCCGCAATGACGAGAAATAGCGTGCCGCCGAAGATTGCGAATACCGGCCAAGCTATCACGAGTAGGATGAGAAGTAGCAGCAGGGGGACCATGTCGTTTCCATCGGACTGGTGATTTGCGGGTACGCCCCCCGCAATCATCGCCCTTCGATCCTCGGGAGATCGGGGTATTGGAAACCGGCAAAGCACGGCCCTGCGCCTTCAGTCCGGAGACCTGTTGTATAACACAGGTACCCCGACCATAAGGTCGAAGAGTGGTGCCAATCGGCGACACCAGCCTTTGCTTTGCGAGGTTTCCACGCCTCAACCCGCGCGTGACGGGTCAAGAACTACATTGCCGGAGATGGGCGGTAAGTCAAACGCTGGTTCATCGCAATTGTGGGTATTCCGCGTGCAATTGGGTACCTAGATTTTTGTTCCCTGAGGCAGGATTGTTTGTCCTAGAGCGCAAATCGGATAGTCATCGCAATGCGGACTAATGGGGGGCAAAGGGCCTAATGCCAACATTGCGGTGGTTGACGAGAGACGATGATATTAGGGCTGCCGAAACCGTACCTTATCGGCTGTTGGAGGAAATTCCGGACCTGAGCTATGGCGACCGTGACACTGGCAACATGCTCATTCAAGGCGACAATCTCGACGCCCTAAAGGCGCTGCTGCCATTTTACGCAGGTCAAGTGAAGTGCATCTTCATAGACCCGCCGTACAACACCAAGGCCGCTTTCAAGTTGTATGACGACAACTTAGAGCACTCTCTGTGGCTGGCGATGCTCTGGCCGCGCTTAGAGATGCTGAGGGACCTTTTGCATGAGACCGGCTCAATCTGGATAAGCATTGACCAGAATGAGCTTCACTATCTCGGTGTGATGTGTGACGAGATTTTCGGGCGAAAGAACCGGATAAATGTTTTGACCGTCAAGCAAAGTTCGGTTTCTGGACCGAAGGCGATCAATCCCGGCATAGTGACCACATCCAGCTATTTACTTGCTTACGCAAAAGACAAGAAACGCTGGAAGCCAAATCGTGTGTTCCGCAAGCGAGATGTTGATACTCGCTACAACCAATTTATCGAGAATATCGATGAGCATCATTCACAGTGGCATTTCTGTCCCATTTCCGGCCCTTTGTCATCGGCTCTTGGCATGCCGGTCGCAAAAGCAAAAAAGGAGTATGGCGACGATTGGCCGCTGGTTCTTGAGCGCTTCTACATCGAACACCGAAATCGGATCGTTCAACCTGTGCGTGTGCTCGAAAAAGACATTGGTGATAGCTCAAAGCTTGCACTGCGGCTGTCTGTCGAGCGTGCCGGAGAGATCCAATCCGCCAAGAGAGACGACGGGAGCGTCGTATACTTCTCGGACGGCAAGCAGCTTGCATTTTACCACACGAAGGTTCGCGAGATTGATGGCGAACTCTCCACTGGGGAACCACTTTCTGACATCTGGGATGATGTCTTAGCGAACAACGTCCACAATGAAGGCGGGGTCAGTTTTGAAGGCGGCAAGAAGCCAGAAGCCCTTGTGCAACGAGTGTTGTCGTTGAACACCTCGGAGGGGGATCTCGTACTTGATAGTTTCCTCGGCTCTGGAACTACTGCTGCCGTAGCTCACAAGATGGGTCTGCGTTATATCGGCACCGAAATGGGCGATCACGCAGAGGCCCTTTGTCAACTGCGCCTGCGGGGCGTCGTTGATGGTGAACAGGGCGGTATCTCCGAGGCAGTAAACTGGAAAGGAGGCGGAGGTTTCCGTTACTATCGGCTTGGCGCGTCCGTCTTTGACGAAACCGGGCAGATACGCCCCGACATCAAGTTCCCGGTGCTTGCGGCGCACGTATGGTTTGCGGAGGTCCGCTCGCCATGGTCAAAGCCCGAGCCGCTATCCCCGGTGCTCGGTGTGCATGATGGCCGCGGCTATGCTCTGCTCTACAATGGCATCTTGGGGGACAAGTCGGCCAGCGGCGGCAATGTGCTGACGCGGAAGACGCTGGCCGTGATCCGTGGCGCGCTGCCGGACGGCTTTGCCGGTCCCATCACCGTCTATGGCGAACGGTCGGCCCTGTCCGATGCCTCGCTGGTGCATGAGCAGATTACCTTCAAACAGACCCCTTATGACGTGAAGGCGCGGGCGTGATGGAACTCAAGGACTACCAGAAAGAGACCCTGAACACGTTGCGCCGGTTCCTTGCGGCTGCCCGCGTGGAAGGTCCCGGCACGGCCTATGAGGCCATTGTCGCCGAACCCGAGATGGCGAAGCGGCTGAAAGGCTTCGCGGGTTCCTACAAGGCCCTGAACGGTCTGGATGAGACGCCCTATGTCTGCCTGCGCCTACCGACAGGCGGCGGCAAGACCGTCCTCGCTGCCCATGCGGTCAACATCGCCAAGGAGACGTGGATCGAACGCGACTTCCCGCTGGTGCTGTGGCTGGTGCCGACGACGACCATCCGCAAGCAGACGGTAGACGCACTTAAAAACCCGCGCCATCCGTATCGCGCGGCGCTGGATGATGCGTTCTCTGGTCGGGTCCGCGTTTTCGACATTGGCGATTTCACCCAACTCCTGCCCCACGATCTCCGCTCGAACTGCTGTGTCGTGGTCGGCACGATCCAGACGCTGCGCGTCAAGGACACCGATGGCCGCAAGGTCTATGCGCATCATGAAATGCTGGAACCGCACTTCACTGGCGTGCCGGACAAGATGCCGGGGCTGGAAGTGATTGAAGAGGGCAGGGGCGCGGGAACGATCAAATTCTCGTTCGCCAACCTTATGCACCTGCACCGCCCGCTGATGATCGTTGACGAGGCACACAAGGCCGTCACCGGACTATCTCGGGATATGCAAACCCGCGTGAACCCGACTGCGATCGTCGAGTTCACCGCGACCCCGCGCATCAATTCCAACATTCTGCACTCGGTCTCGGCTCAGGAACTTAAAGACGAGCAGATGATCAAGCTGCCGGTCATGCTCTCTGAGCATCAGACATGGCAGGCTGCCGTCACCGGCGCGATCTCCAAGCGGGCCGAGCTTGCAGAAGATGCGAGCCGGGAGCGTGACTACATCCGTCCCATCGTCCTGTTCCAAGCCCAGAACAAGGATGAGGAAGTCACCGTCGCCGTGCTCAAGCAGCACCTCATCGACGTGGAAGGCATTGGCGAGCATCGCATCGCCGTTGCCACCGGCGACCAGCGCGACCTCGACGGCATCAACCTGTTCGACCCCGGTTGCGAGATAGACTTCATCATCACTGTCGAGGCGCTGAAGGAGGGCTGGGATTGCTCATTCGCTTATGTCTTCTGTTCGGTCGCCAACATTCACAGCGCTACTGATGCCGAGCAGCTTCTAGGGCGAGTATTGCGGATGCCCTACGCCAAGCGGCGGTCGATCCCCGCGCTCAATCGCGCCTATGCCAACCTGACCTCGAAATCCTTTTCCGAAGCGGCTTATGCCCTGCGCGACCGGCTCGTTGCCATGGGCTTCGAGGAAGGCGAGGCCGAAGATAACATCCTACCCGAACAACTTGATTTGACCGGTGGCTTGTTCGGCCATGCCAGCCGTCCGCAGCCAAGCGTCACTGTTTCGCTCGACGCCGATCCCGCCGCCGTGAAGGAACTGGAAGCCGCCGCGCCCCTCAAAGTCCGCGTCACTGCCGGAGAAGACGGCAAGGCCGTGGTCAAGATCACCGGATTTCTCAGCCCCACCGAGAAAGAGAAGCTGATCGCGGCACTGCCCGAGGCGGAAGTCGGCGGCTTTTCGGAACAGGTCGCCAGCTACGAGGCCGAGCATTTGCATCAAGCCTCGCCTGCCGAGCGCGGTGAGACCTTCACCGTCCCGGCGCTGATGGCGTGGGTGCAGGGCGAGCTTGAACTCGCCGACACCGACATCCTGATGGAATACCACGACTGGTCGCTTTCCGACCATTCGCCGAAACTGGAGGCCAAAGATTTCGCCTTACAGGCGACGGCGGACACATTCGAGATCGACATCGACCAGCAGCGGTTGTTCGTGAAGCACGCCGACCAGAGCGCACAGCTTCTGCTCGACATCCCGGTTGAAGGCTGGAGCGAACAGACGCTCGTACTGTTCCTTGACCGGCAGGTGCGTGACAAGTTCATCGGGCAGGGGGAACTCGTCCGCTGGCTGACCGATTTGGTGAACTACCTCACCGGCCCGCGCAGCATCCCCTTGTCTGCACTGATGCAGTGCAAGTATCCGCTGGCCCGCAAGGTTAGGGAGCGTATCGCCGACATTCGCGCCAAGGAGCGTAAAGAGGTCTATCAACGCTCGCTGTTCGCGCCGGAAGCAAAGCCGGAAATCTCCTTCGCCGACGGCTTCGTGTTTGCTGCCGACATGTTTGCAGGGGTCCGCACCTATCGGGGTGCCTATAGGTTCTCAAAGCACTTCACCGGCTGGGATCAGGTCGCGGCTTTCGACGGTGCTGATGATGGTGAGGAGTTGAACTGCGCCAAGCTGTTGGACAGCCTGACCGAGGTCAAACACTGGATCAGGAACGTGCCTCGTCACCCCAGCGCCTTCTGGCTCCCTACCGCTTCCGGCAAGTTCTACCCTGACTTTGTCGCGGAACTGACTGACGGTCGCATTTTCGTCGTCGAGTACAAGGGTGCGCACCTGACGGACGCCGCAGACACAGACGAAAAACGAGCTATTGGAGCCCTTTGGGAGAAATCGAGCGGTGGCCGGGGGCTCTTCCTCGTGGTGGAGAAGCAGGTAGACGGCAAGGACGTGCGGCAGCAGTTGCTTGGAAAACTGCGGTAGCGAAGCGGTGCAACGGGTTGCACCGGATCACTCAGTTTACCTCTTTTGATCAGCGATAGGTACCGCCTTCGGGTGCAGCATGCGATAGACGGACGCTCGACCGATGTTCAGTCTACGTGCAATCTCCGATGAGCCTAAGCCCTCCGCGCGAAGTGCGACCACCTCGGGAAGCTTTGCGCGGGCTGTCGGTTTCCGGCCTTTGTATTTCCCCGCAGCAGCGGCGGCAGCAATGCCCTCGCGCTGACGCTGGAGCATAATTTCACGCTCGAATTGCGCCATGGCACCGATCATAGTCAGCATCAAGCGGCCAGTAGGCGATTTCGTGTCGACCGATGAACCGCCCCCGAAGTCCAGAATTCGCAATCCCACTTGCTTTCCATCTAGCAACTCTACGAGACTTAGAAGGTGGGAAGTCGAACGTGCTAAGCGATCCAACTTTGTAATGACGAAAGTATCGCCCTCTCTTACGAACTCCAACGCAGCACTTAGTTGCGAGCGCTCCCCGATTGATGAGACCTGCTCGGAAAAGAGCTTTTCACATCCCGCGGCCTTCAAGTCGCGTTCCTGCGCGTGCAAACCAGCCTCTTGCTCCGCCGTCGATGTTCTTGCGTATCCAACCAACATATGGCGCCCTTTAAGTCACTGAAGTATAAGACATAATCGGGCACTGGGATCAAAAGTAAAGCGGTACATGTATGGATCAGCACATCTAACCGCTCGAAACCGTTGAAGAATGGTTCACTGGAGGAAGGCCCAGCGAGAGCGAGTGCGATAGCAGACGAGCTGGTGATCTACTTACTTGCCGTCGCTACCAGCTCGTCGATTTCCTTCTCAAGTTTGTCGGCAAACTCGGTTGGTAGCTTCATGATCAATGCGGTGTAACCGCTAATTCGCTTGGCGAACTGCCTAGCGCGAGGAGCCATAAAAAGTCGACCCGCCCGCTTGTCAGCGCTGGTGTCTCGGTCGGCCAAAAACCTCAAACTCAGTTCTCGCAGAGCAGTCGTACTGTGTCTTACTTGCGTGGGAGCCTCCAGAAGGCCGCGAGTAAGCTGTACCAGTTGAGGCCAAGCTACCAGTGACGTCTCAGGCTCCACCTCTTGGTCGGTTGCACCCATCAGCGCAAACAGCTTTTGGAGTGTAGCCACGCCTTCGTGTCCACCCCAAAGATAATACCTGAGTACGGCTGTGAACTCTTTCTCACTATCTGCTAGGTCGACCAAATTGCGGAGGTCACCGACCATCATGCCAATCAGAAGTGAAACAGCGGTGGTGAGTTCAGCAAATACTGCCATATGCAATGAATTCGTCGGATTTAGCTCGCCTCTGTGTTCCAGAGTTCTCGAAATAAGACGCCGGAGAGACTTCGCAGGATCTTTTGTTAGGGGTACTTCTTGTTGAATGGCCTTGTAAATTTGCGCTGCCGCCGTGCTCTTGGCCGCGCCATCGAATAGCCTGAGCCAGCTTTCGAGCTCCCCGGCATATGATTTCAAGGCCGCGTATTCTGGGCCAGACGCAATTGCGTAGCTTTCAAATGAGTTCGAGCCGAATAGTCGAACATTGAGCCTTCTGGCAGCAAGTCTATGAGCTCGTTCCGCAGGCTTGCCCATCAGGATCATGCCCTCGTCCGCTCCAACAAAGGTCATTAGGCCAGAAAGCCATAACGCTCGTGAAAATGCGGGGCCCCCAGTGCCCTTACAATCGAATATAGTCCGTGCCTGTGAGCCGTCGTCCCTAATAATTATTCCGAGAACATCTATGTCCGTCAGGAGTTTGGGCGAAGGAGAAAATTCCAGTCCGGTCATTACATCCACCTCTAAAAAGGGGATGAAGCCCGACGAAATACAGAACCGGAGGGCAGCTTCTTTAGCTGCGTTGTCTTTGTCGCCGCGTGCCATCTATACCAACTTTAACGTAAGTTGCTCCCACTGCTCTCTGGCAGCGAAGCTGGGCGTGATCTTTTGGCGTTCTCGGAGCTTTTTGCTGCCAAGAACCGAGCTCACGTAGTTGTCATCCATCTGCAACAGTGCTCTCGCCTCGTGGTCTTCTCGCATCTCTACCCGGGCGCTCCCACCTTCTGCCAAATTTATGGCCATCCGGACCGCTTCGACATTTTCCTCTGTACGCCGCAGATGGAACTCGTGCCACCCCGGCTTTGTCTCTTGGAAACTGCCGATATTGAAAGTGGCCGCAACCTTGCCATACTGTTTTCGTGCCTCGGTATTTGCCGACAGATATCCATCGCGCAGTAGAGCGTTCAGAACTACGGCGGGCTTTCTGATAGGGTATTTGAATGGCAGCAGTTGGCCCTTCCTAACAGCCGATAGGAGTGCCATCGCCCGTTCGTAAATATCACGTTTTCCGGGCGATAGCCGCGCCGCGCCGGGCCTAGGTGTAAACAGGAAAGTCTCTTGGAAAGTCCCAATTTCGATAGTAGGCGGCTTCAGCATATTCTCGCTTGCGAGTAGTCCGATAAGCTCAACCTGTACTTTTGACAGAGGCTTCCCAGCTATTTTTTGCTGGGCGACGATCATACTCAGGGGCCAGCCTTGATGTGAGCTGAGCACAGACATGACGGTGGCAAAGTCATCACCGCCGACTTTTGCGATCAGGTCGGCGAGACCTGCATTGTTATCCGCAAAATACACAGGACTTAGCAGTACCGTTTGGCCGCGCGCTCGATGGCTGGTGACCAAGCCGGTCTCCGAGCCGATCCCAATGCAACGCTCTGCTAATTTGCTTTCCATCCCGGTCTTGGAAAGTAGGCGATCCCTATTTTCGGGTCGCGACTGGAGTTCCGACATGATGGTGACCATCGCTTGTTCGGTCTCGGTCAGCTTGAATTCCCCTGAATAGTCGCCGATCCTATCGAAGACGTCCTCAAAGTAAGGCACTTGAGGGTCGATTTTTTCAATGGTGCGACCAGCCTCATACAGCTTTACCATTCCCACCTCACTCAGAGTTCGGAGGACGGATTTTAGGGCGACAGAGGGGATATTGAACCGGGCGTCGGATACCTGCGCCAGCACCGAATATTCAATTTCCGGGAGGCCTCTGAGTTGTATCGCTAGAGATGCAGCCATCCCTATCGTTCTCAGGTCATCGAAATCGCCAACTTCAAAAGCGCCAATTCCTGATTGAATATCGCTAGCAAACTCAGCGAGCGTCTTACCCTTAATATCAAAAGCCACTGTCATTCCATCGCGATGCTGCTCGGGGCACAGTAGCTATCATGCGATAAGACGACAAGAAAAGGCCCCTAAAACTTCAGCCGCAACCTGCGAGATCAGCGGACTTGCGGAAAGCTTCGCGCTTACCAGCTCCTTTGCGCCCTCCGAGGCTGCTACAAGACCATTACTTTGCCTCGGCCGCCACATGCGAAAGATCGAGCCCGTCGTACTCGATCACTGCTATCCACTTTGCCAGTTGATCAGCCATGAAGCCATTGCCATATCCCCGACCGGTGGTTTTGCTGCGGCCCGACCACCCTTGCAACATTTCGCCCTGTTCCTCGGGAATTTCAGCAGCCCGAACAGCGTCTCGGAAATTGTGCCGGAAGGAGTAGAAGCAGTTGAGATCGGCTTTCACGCCCACGCTTTTCGAGAACGTGGCGTAGCGCTTTGACCATGTTCCGCTTCTGGTCCCGTCTGAAGCTATCGGCACGTCGTCAAACAAAACTGTAGCCTCGCTCTCGCGCTTGTCTTCCACGAACTTCATGAACCCGGCGGCAAGCAAGGTGGGGTGGATCGGAATTTCACGCCGTGCCCCCTTGGTCTTGAGCTTCATATCGCGCGTTAAGGCTAAGTAGGGCGTACCGGCTTTTGTGACGCCCACGTGTTCTGGCGTTAACTGAAGGATTTCTTCCGGTCGCATACCGGTGAACAGCGCAATCAAGGGCATCCAGAAGCGGCTCTTCTTGATTATGTTCGGTCCCGGTTTGGAATAGTTTCGCCCGTCGTCCACGCACCCCGTGTAGACGGGGGCTGAGAAAATGCTAGTCAGCTCCTCAAGGGTGTACGGATCACGGCGATCCTCGTAGGGGATTTTCTCAGCTTTGGCCAAAAGGCGGCGGGCCGGGTTTTTGGGTAGCAGGTCTTCTTCCACAGCCCATCCAAAGAGCCTGTTGGCCATCTCCAAGTACGTAGTCTGAGTGGCGTGCCCCATGATGACATAGCCGGGAGCCCCCTCCTTCTTGACCAACTCCCTCAGCGAGAGGTCAGGGCCAAAGAGTTTGACGGCGTTTCGCGGCGCTTTGGATAGAAGGTCGCGAAATTCCATCGCGTCTGAGCGTGAGATGTCCGCAATTGAGGTGTCTGTGCCGAAATGGCGCTTCAGAAAGGCGAGTGTGGCCTTGTGTTTTCGCATCGTTCGGTCGCGCCCCGGCTGGACACTCAGGACATCGCGGTAAAAGTCATCCGCCAGATCGCCGAAAGTTTTCGTCTGCGGCACAGGTGCGGGGTGGCGCGAGAAACGCTTGAGTTGGACGGGCGTTGCTTCTCCAAGAAAATGCGCTCGCTCCTCCGCAGCGATCTCGACCATGGCATCCCTGATCAGCCGCGCAAGCTCGGTGGCGAAAGGTCCATTGCGGAGGTCAGGTGGCAGTGCGCCGCCCGATAGTCGGTCAACAAGCTCTCGCTCGCGCCGGTTGGCATATTCGTTGTCAGCGGCAAGAGTGTCGGCGAGATCGCTGTCCAAGTTGACCAGAATTTCATGAGGGTCCGGCGCTCCTGCCACTTGCTCGTTGATTACGAGATCGAGGCGGGTTGGACCGGTACTGGATAGGGAAGCGATCTGCTGATCGAAGTATTCTTTGACCAGCCGATATGCGCGTTCTCTATCGCGACCTTGCTCGGAGGGATC
>JGI12481J13897_1000586_pt1 | contig 12015 bp, 8 predicted proteins | sample TtaePargueraPR_FD_13897 | JGI IMG/M metagenome (IMG submission 13897)
CCGGGCATTCTCAACCGCAACGGCATCAGCCACACCGGTCAGGATGCGTCGGCCGCCGCGATTGCCGGTGAGGCGCTCGTGCAGTGTCTGATGGATCGCGGTATTGAAAGCGGCACAATTATCCTGCCGAACGATACGGCCATGGGCAATGTCGAAGTGAACAACCGTGTGACGTCGGCATTCGAGGCAATCGTGTCGTCGCTCTCGGCCAATGGCATGCTGGAGAACTTCCAGATTGATGCCGGTCCGGAAAATGTTGGTGTTTCCGCCGACATGAACGATCCGGCCAACTCGATCATTTCGCTGATCGAATCCCGTGGTGACGTGGTCGGCGCCTTTGCCGGCAACAACGTCTTCACACCGGCTCTGGCCAGTGCCGTCGAACAGACAGGCAATACGGGTCAGATGTGTGCTTATGGCTTCGACCTTGGCCCGGCACAGCAAGACGCGCTGAAGGCCGGCAATCTGACCGGTGCACTTGGACAGCAGCCGTTCCTGCAGGGCTTCTGGCCGGTCATGCAGCTCTATCTTGAGATCGACCGCGGCATTTCCGCTGCCAATCTCGATACGCGCGCCCAGCTCGTCACCGGCGACACTGTCGGCTCGGTTGGCGCCCGCTACGAAAACTAGTCCATCCCAACGGACAGTATGCGTGAAATACGGGAGGGGATTTTCCCCTTCCGTACTTTTCTGCCACGGCACTTGCGGGGGTTAGCAACTTATGGCCGAAGCGGCGCGATCGTCAAAAATGCGACTGCCGATGCAACTGATCGGGACATGGGAAATCGGTCTTCTCATCCTGATGGTGGTTCTTTACATCGGTGGCGCGATCCTCAATCCGAGCTTCTTCGGATCCTCTGACGCCTTCTTTGCCCTGCTCCGCGACTCCGCCCGTTTTGGCGTGATGGCGGTGGGTATGACCTTTGTCATTGCCAACAAGGACCTTGATCTGTCGGTGGGCTCGACCCTCGGTGTGATCGGCGTGGTCTTTTCCTATTTCTTCGATCCGGCGCACTACGATATGGGCGTTCTGCCCGCGATTGTGGCCTGTATCGCCGTTGGCGTGGCGATCGGCTCGATAAATGGCGTACTGGTGACTTTCCTGCGCGTGCCGGCCTTCATCGCAACACTGACAATGCTGCTCATCGGACGCGGGATCGTGCTTGGCCTCACCGGTGGCAAGTCGATCCGCTTTGGCATCAAGGCGCAGGAATATGATTGGTTCTTCCAGTTCGGATCCAACAATGCCTGGGGCTTTAACAACCAGATTCTGATTGTGCTCGTCGTTGTCGCCGTTGGTGCTTTGGTTCTTGCCAAGACCCGCTGGGGCTATGAGACCATGGCGACCGGCGGCAATCATCAGGCCGCCGTCTATGCGGGTATTCCAACTAACTGGGTGCGCATTCGCGCTTATATCCTGTCGTCGCTCTGCGCCACGCTTGCCGGTCTGATGACTGTTGCGCAGGACAAAGGCATCACATCGCAGGCCGGTGTGCTGACCGAACTGATCGTTATTGCAGCTGTAGTTATCGGCGGCGCCTCCATCACCGGTGGCCGTGGCCGGGTCATTGGCAGCTATATCGGCGCCATGCTGACAGCCCTGTTGCACAAGGTGCTGCGCGAAGGTGTGCCGATTGTCCGCGAGATCGAAATCAACGGCCAGACCATGCAGGTCAAAGCGCAGTCGACACTACCGGCCGGTGCCATTCCCGCCTTTATCGGTGCGTTGCTGATTTTGGCGGTTCTGATTGAGCCCTATATCATCCGCCGCAAGGTTCTGCAGAGGTTCTGGGCCCGCATACGCGGCAAGACGCCACCTCAGGTCACCGATACCGGCGGCGTTGCAATTGAGGGCGCTCAGACCAAAGGTTCGTCCGTCGAAGACCGGGCAGTGACGGCGCGGGGCATTCAGAAATTCCTGGTCCGGCGCGATGCGCTGGCGATCATACTGACGGTGGTTCTGTGGATCATAGGCCTGATGCTGCGGCCCGATTACTGGGCCGGGCTGCCCAACACATTCGCCATCCTGCTCAACTATACGGAACTGGCTATCCTCACGGTCGGGCTCACTTATGTGATCGCTTGCGGCGATATCGATCTGTCCGTGGGTTCGGTGCTGGCTTTGTCGGGCAGCGTGGCGGCCTATTCGCTCAAGGTGCTGGGGCTCGATCCGGGTTCGGCCATGATGCTCGGACTGATGGCGGGGACGCTGGCGGGATCGGTGAACGCGCTGGTGACGGTTGGGTTCGGCCTGCCGGCGTTTATCGCAACACTGGGTATGTTCTACATCGCGCGTGGCGTCGCTGCATGGGTTGTTGCCGGACAACAGCTCACCGGCTGGGCCGAAGGGTTCAACCTGATCGGACGCAAAGTTGGCGATATATTGGGTTACTTCAATATTCCGCTCCCCGGCGGTCTGATCGGCGACATTCTCAGCGTGATCTCGGTCCAGACCATCTGGATGGCAATAATCGCCACGATATTTGGAATTATCCTCGCTTACACGGTGTTCGGACAAAAGGTCTACGCGGTGGGTGGCAATCGCCGGGCCGCAGACTATTCGGGCATCAACTCCAACCGGGTCCGCGTTTACGCGATGCTGCTATCGGCGTTCTGTGCGTCGATGGCCGGTGTCATCAACATTGCCTATTTCCGCAGCTTCAACCCGGTTGCCGGCCAGTTCCGTGAGCTGGACGCCATTGCATCCGTCATTATCGGTGGCGGGTCCATATTCGGCGGATTTGGCACCGTTATCGGTGCGCTGGCGGGCGCTGCCGTCATTACCCTGGTGCGCGCACTTCTGCAATTGAACGTCATTACTGCCGATGGCGGATCGTTCAGTTTGCCGCAGCACTGGGTCAATACGTTTATCGGCATGATCCTCATCATTGCCGTTCTGGTCGATATATGGGTGCGGCAGGCCGGTATTTTCGGCCAGATCCGCGCCGTCATTTTCGGCAAGAAATCGACATAAGGAATAGTGGCCATGTCCAACGATCAGCAAAGCAAAACGCCCATCGTCGAAATGCGCAACATCAACAAGACATTTGGCGCGGTCAAAGCCTTGCAGGATGTCAGCCTCAAACTCTATCCGGGCGAAATTCTAGGGCTTGTCGGTGACAACTCGGCCGGCAAATCGACGTTGATGAAGATCATGACAGGCGCCTACACCCGCGACACCGGAGAGGTGCTCGTTGAGGGCAAGCCGACCCAGTTTCACTCACCGCATGAAAGCCGGGATGTCGGCATCGAGATGATCTATCAGGACTTTGCCCTGTGCGGGAATATGGACGTCGCGCAGAACATCTTCCTTGGCCGCTGGCCGCGCAAAGGCCCGTTTGTCGATCGAAATAAAATGTACGCGGATGCCGACACCATGATGACGCGTCTCAAGGTGAACGTGAACTCGGTGTTTCAGAAGGTCGAAAGCCTGTCCGGCGGACGCCAGCAATCTGTGGCCATCGCCCGTGCCGTGTCGTTCGAACCCAAGGTTGTCATTCTCGACGAGCCGACGGCGAACCTGTCCGTCATGGCGACAGAGCGGCTCTTGGAGACCATGCTGGAACTCAAGCATCAGGGCGTGGCGCAGATCATCATCTCGCACCGGCTGACCGATATTTTCGAGGTCGGCGACCGGGTGATGGTGCTCAAACGCGGAGAAAATGTAGGGGACCGCTACATCAAGCACACAGACGAGCATGAAGTGCTCGGTCTGATCGTCACGGGCACGCCGGGAACGGCAATGACCGCGGACGAAGCGCTTACGGCAAAGAAAGAGGCGGGATAGCGATTACATCCCGACAGTTTTTGCGTCAGCGCCCGGGCGGGTTTCACGCGCGTTAAAATGGTGAGGGCTGACACGAGAGTTGGCAGGACGGCGAGATCAGGTGGTCAGATAGTGTGGTGCAGGGCTTGTGTGGCGGCATCGGTTAGTATGGGTTTGGAACGTGTTTGAAACTGAGATAGAGGGCCATTCGACGGTCAAAGGGCGACATGCATCTCCCGCCCTTTTTGCGGCAAAGCGGGAGCGTCTGGACTGATGCCAGGGAATATACGCCGGAATGGCAAGAAGCGTTCCACCATGATGGACGTTGCCGCGATGGCGGGGGTGTCGCAAGCCACGGTTTCACTGGTCCTGAATGGCAGCACCGGCGCCAAACTTTCAGAATCGACGCGCCGCAGGGTTCTTAAATCCGCACAGAAGCTCAACTATCAGATTGCCCGCCATGGTACGCGGATGACCTCGGACAGCCCGTCGTTCATTTTGTTTATCGCCGATGAAGTGACAACCGATCCGTGGATGACACTGGCATTTGAAGGTGCACGTGACCGGGCTCTGGAGATGGGCATAAATGTCTGTCTGGTTCTCAGCCATGGTGACGAGGACGTCGAATCCAAGATCGCGGCGCAAACCGGTCAGCTGCCGATATTGGGGTTCATTTACGGAACCGTTTTGACCCGCAGGGTCGAATTGCCGGCCTCTTTGCAAAACCATCATACGGTTCTGGTGAACTGCTATGACAAGAAGCGGGCTTTCCCCTCGGTGTTGCCCGGAGACCTGTTGGGTGGCCGCACAGCGACTGAGCGCCTGATCGCGGCTGGTCATCGCCGCATCGGGTTCATCAATGGTCAGCAGGGACTTGATAACGCCAGTGATCGCCTCAAGGGCTATAAGCAGGCGCTGGCCAGCCACGACATACCGTTCGACCCTAAGCTGGTGCGTCCCGGCAACTGGGAGCCTTCCGCGGGCTATGAAATGACCCATGCTCTCATGAAAATGGACAACCCGCCGGATGCCATTTTCTGCGCCAACGATATGATGGCGCTTGGCTGTTTCGATGCGCTTGCCGAACTGGGTTTCAAGGTGCCGCATGATGTTGCCGTCGTCGGGCTGGACGATCGCCTGATCGCACAATTCATGCATCCGCCGCTGACGACCCTGGTTCTGCCCCACTATGAAATGGGCGGGATCGCCGCTGAGCTGCTGATCGACAGGGCAGGCGGTCTGACGACGGGTCCAAACCAGATCAAGGTTGAGTGTGCCCTTGTGGAGCGGCAATCGGTTACGGTACCGAAAAGACAGGGTCAATCAGCCGTTGCGCATCCAAGCTGATTGGGGCGCGCTTGCTTGACCGACTTTTATAGAGAGTGACGCAATAAGGGGCCGGATGCATATCCGGCCCCTTTGGCTTTCCCCGGTCTGCCGCGTTGTTATGTGGTGAGTTTCTGCCGGCCGTAGATAAGCAACATCGCAATGATCACCGCACCGAACACGACCTGACGGAAGGTATCCGCGGGGAGGTCGAAACCGAGTTGGGCAAAATAGCGTTGCGGTTGAACCACTGACAGCATGGATTGCAGGATGGTGATCAGAATAACGCCGGCAACCGTGCCCATATACTTGCCACGTCCGCCGAGCACGTTCGTGCCGCCAAGGATAACGGCAGCGATTGTTGGCAACAGATACGGGTCCCCCATGGCCTGGTAGGAGCGGTTCGCCCAACCCGCCAGAAGCACACCCGTGGCAGCGGCGCAGGCGCCGGAAATGACAAAACAGATCAAGACGACTTTGCGGGTTTCCACGCCGGAGAGAAAGACGGCGCGTTCCTGGTTGCCGATGGCGTAAATCTGCCGGCCCAATGTTGTGCGGTTGAGCATGAACATCACTGCCGCACCAAGAATGATCCAGACAAGGATCGGATTGGGAAGGCCCGGGATCAGATGGCCCACCGTGAGTTCGCGCATGAACGGAGTTGCACGATCCTGCGGCGCAAAACCACCGGTGTGATAGACCATCAAGCCCTGCGCAACGGCATTCATACCCAGAGTGAAGATCATCGCCGGTGCACGCAGATAAGCGACACCGAGCCCGTTGACCACTCCAATCAAGGCGCCACACAGGATGCCGAACGGCACCGCTAGCGTTACGCCCCATTCAGGACCAAGAAACCCGACAGCACCGGTCGCCATCATGCCGCCGACACCGATTGTCCAGGGTATCGACAGATCGATATGGCCGAGCAGGATGACAAGCATCACACCGGTTGCAACCACACCCAGGAACGAGGCCGTATGCAGTTGCTGCAAAAGATATTGCGGCGACAGGAATGCCGGTTCAGCGAGTGCGCCGATGAGCAGGAGAACAACGATGCAGGCGAAGGCAATGAGCGTTGCCCGATCGAACTGTCTGAAAATGACGTCAAAAGATTTCATCGTTACGGCCCTACCGATAGAGGTCGAGTTTGTTCTTGATACGCAGGACGCGCAGCGATCCGAGGCTGACTGCGACCAGCAGCACAATGCCGACAAAGAGCGGCTGCAGCACCGGATTGATATCGAAGACAATCAGCAGATCGCCGACGGTGCGCATAACGAAGGCACCGAAGATTGAGCCGACTGCACTGCCGACGCCACCGAACAGCGAGGTTCCGCCGATCACGACGGCACCGATTGCATTGAGTGTATAGTCATTGGCGATCGACATCTTGGCTGCACCGGAATAGGTGAGCGCGGTCAGAAGTAGTCCGCCGATTGATGCCATCAAGCCGGAAAGGGAGTAAGCGAGAATTTTCGCCCGCTCGATGGGGACGCCCGACATATAGGCAGCCTGTTCCGATGAACCGATTGCAAGCGCGGACCGGCCAAGGACCGAGCGCCGGTAAGGCAGCCAGATGACCAGAACCACAAGCAAAAGCAGGATGGCGGAGTGAGGGATCGCGAAGGTTGAGCGGGTCATGAAATCGGCCAGTTCGAAATTGACCGAACCGCCCGGTTGCGGGCGAATGGCCAGCGCAACACCGAAATAAACCGCGCCCATGGCGAGGGTGACGATCAATGGCTGCAAGCGCCCATAGACGATAATCGCTCCATTCAGCGCTCCGCACATAAAACCGACAATCAGTACGCCGATAACGCCGAACGTCGTTGATATCGGGTCGCCAACAACGATCGCCGAAGCGAGGCAGTTTGCGAGGACAAAAATGGCGCCCACGGACAGATCAAGACCCCCTGTGAGGACGGGCAGGGTTTGCGCCATCGCCACCAGTGCCAGCAGAGCGCCTTTGTTGGCGGCGGTGTTGATCACGTTTGGCGTCAGGCCGACCGTCTGCTTCCAGCCATAAACCGCGAACATCACCCCGAATATCAATACAGCCAGCAAAATACCGCGCTGGGCGGCCGACAACCGGATGCCGAACCGGCGCCGTTCTGTTGCGGCGGTTTGTGTTTCGGCACTCATTGTGTGGCCTCCCGTGCCTGTGCTGCCAGATCAGCTTCGTCCGTACCGGCAGGCAGGTTGAGCGCCGCCGAGACGAGGTTGGTTTCATTCAGTTCGTCACCGGACAGGGTGCGCACAACTGTGCCGTCATACATGACGAGCACACGGTCGCAGCAGCCGATCAATTCATCATAGTCAGTGGAATAGAACAGGATGGCCGCACCCTCTGCCGCAAGCTTTTGCAGCAGCTGATAGATTTCCTGCTTGGTGCCCACATCGATGCCGCGGGTCGGATCGTTGAGAAGGATGATGCGCGGCTTGGTCATCAGCCATTTGCCGATGACGACCTTTTGCTGGTTGCCGCCCGAGAGCGCGGCCACTGGGCCGTCGATGCCGTCAGCCTTGATCTTGAGCAGTTCGACGATTTCGCTGATCGCGTCTTCTTCTGCGCCCACATCGACAATACCCGCGCGGCTGACCTTCTCGATGGCTGCGAAGGATAGGTTTTCGCGTACGGTCATTGGCAGCATCAGCCCTTCACCCTTGCGGTCTTCGGGGATAAGCGCCATGCCGAGCTCGTCGGACTTGGCGCGTTTGGGGCTGGTTATGCTCACCGGCTGGCCGTTGATCTCAACCGTGCCTGTGGCGCCGATGAGTGTGCCGAACAAACCCAGTTGCAACTGCTTCTGACCCTGGCCATCAAGTCCACCAAGACCGACAATTTCGCCGGGACGGATATCGAGATTGATGCCGTTGAGCTGGTCCTGCCAGGAAAAATCCCGGACCTTGAGCACAGGATCGACATCCTGCTTGCTGTCGCTCTTGGGCGGAAAGACGCTGTCATATTCGCGGCCGATCATCATTTCGACAATGGCGTTGTCAGACTTTGTGCCGGCCTTGAATGTCTCGACCTTGTGGCCGTTGCGATAGACGGTGCACATATCAGCCAGCTCGGCGATTTCGTGCATGCGGTGCGAAATGTAGATGATGGCCATGCCGTCCTTGCGCAGGCGATGCAGCATGGCAAAGACCTTCTCGACGTCAGCGGCAGTCAAAGCCGAGGTTGCTTCGTCGAGGATAAGAATTTTGGGGTTGCGCGCCATGGCCTTGGCAATTTCAACCATCTGCCGGCGCGACAGGGACAGTTCCTTGACTGTCGACATGGGGTCGATGTTTTCGCCACCGACAAGCGCCAGCGCTTCTTCAGCGATGCGGCGCTGCGCTTTGAAATCGATCATGCCGAACCGGCGCGGCGGCCGGGTGATGCCGATATTGTCGGCGACGGTCAGGTCAGGAAGCAGTGAGAGCTCCTGGAAGATACAGGAAATCCCCAGGTCATTGGCGTCCTGAGGATTGGCGAACTGAACCTGTTCGCCGTCCAGTTCAATGGTGCCTGTGTCGGGTTGTACAACACCCGATAGCACTTTGATCAATGTCGACTTGCCGGCGCCGTTCTCACCCAGAAGGGCGTGAATGGAGCCGCGATGCGCCTCAAAACTTACATCTTCAAGCGCACGCACACCGCCATAGCGCTTGGTGATGCCAGACATGCTGAGAAGTGGTCCGACCCCGGATTCAGCCATTTCAGTATTCCCGTTCAGATTGCGCCGCCGGTACAGGTGTGCCGGCGGCGCTCTATTGCGTTAAACGCTAGTTGTTTTCCCCGGTCTGGGAAGCGATTTCCTCGGCAGTGAAGCCGATGTTGCAGGCATCAAAATTGTTGCCGGCAAAGAAGCTGCCCGGAAGTTCAGGGAACACATCCACACCCTCTTCAAACGGGGCGTAGGAAATGGATGTGGGGAGCGCGATCTGCTGGGGAATGACTTCACCCTTGAGCGCAGCAATCGCTGTCTTGATCGTAACCGAAGACTGAGCAGGGCCCGTGCCACCTGACTGACAGGTCAGACCTTCGCTGTTGCAGAGCTGACGGAACGCGTTTTCGGTTTCGCCAGTGATCGGAACAGCACCATGGCCGCTGTCGAGCAGTGCGGTGGTTGCACCCTGGGTGCCGCCCTGCACATAGATGCCGTCGAACTTGCCACCGGCTGCGATGGCGTCAGCGGTGACTTTCTGTGCATCGCCCGGTGCCCAGTTGCCGACAACGTCGACAACTTCAACCGTGCGGCCCGAAGCATCGAGGACTTCGTGGAAGCCTTCGTTACGTGCGATGTCCACCGGCTGACCGGCAGGCCCGCGCACGTGCAGGAAGGTTGCCGGGTCTGCGTCCGTCTGCTCGAGCAAGAACTGAGCAGCAGCTTCGCCGAGACCCTTCTGATCGACGTTGATGGCGATCTGGTCGGGGCTGTCGATGACGTTATCGAAGCTGAGGACAACGGTGTTGGCGTCGTTTGCCTTGCGCACCACGGAGCCGAAAGCAGCGGTGTTGTTGGCGTTGATGATGATCGCGTCAAAGCCCTGATCGATGAAGTTGTTCGCAGCGGCGATCTGAGCGGCGATGTCTTCGCCAACCGAGATAACCTTGAACTCTTCAATGTCAGCTGCGACTTCCGGCTGCTCGGCATAGGCCTTGGCAACTGCGATCATCTGCACACGCCAGTCATTGGCGATGAAGCCGTTGACCAGTGCGATCTTGAACGGACCTTCCCGCTCTTCCCACTGGAAGTAGGTTGTGTCGTCAGAGACCGGTGCGAAACAGGCCGGATCAGATCCGGGACCCGAAACGGTTGCCGGTGCTGCAGCCGCCAGAGACGTCGACAGCATAAGTGCTGCAAGCGCAGCGGTTGATGTACGAAGTGATTTCATAAGTTCCTCCCATAAACGCGTTTCCAAAAACGCAGTCGCGAGTGGTGGCCCTAAAGAGCGACCGCCACCCATTTGTTCCGGGAAGCAGACCAGCCGCCGCCCGAAATTTTCACGCGCTGTGCGCGAATTCTGTGTTGCTGTAATGCGGAGGGGATGTCGCCTGACTTGAATGCGCATGCAGCCGACAATGGCGATCCGCAGGCAATCGCCTGACGAAAGGCAGGCATTGTGCCAGCCCGCGCATAGCTGCGTTGGTCCCCTGCCAAGTTCACTCCCCTATAGCCCCCCGTTTTTGCCGGATCGATACGACCGGCTATGGAATAAGTAATATTAATGATTTTGTTGGTCAAACACTAAAATGTTAGTTGGCCAATTCGTTGGCTGGGTTGATCAGCGATTGCGTGATTGAGTGAGGGCGGGTGGCGGCGCTAATGCACATTTTATCAATGGATTAGCCGTTGCAGACGGTTGCACATTTACCGGAGCTGAAAGAAGAAAATTTGCGCGCGAAATATTATGCTTGCAACAGGAGGGATGCATTTCCGCCACCACTGCCGGAACTGGATGATTGGTCCGCTGAACAAAAAACAGGCGCATCAGATATGTGTCCGATGCGCCTGTCAGGGTCTGAATTCAGATTGTATCAGGTACGTGCCTGCCGGATTCTATCGAAGGCGACAGCAATCACGATAAAGCAGCCAACGAAGGTTCCTTGCCAGAACGTGCTGATCCCCAGAAGGATAAGGCTGTTGCGGATCACCTCGATCAGCAGGGCGCCGATGACAGCACCAAATGCCGTACCGACACCGCCGGCAAGGTTGGCGCCGCCGATAACTGCAGCGGCAATAACCGTCAGCTCCATCGCCTGACCCAGATTGGTCGTCACACCGCCGAGCCAGCCAACCTCCAGCACACCGGTGATACCGGCCATCAGGGCGGAGAACATATAGACGCTGACCTTGATCGGCTTGACCGCGATACCTGTCAGCGTTGCGGCCTGCTCATTGCCGCCGATAGCGAACAGATGCTGTCCCCAGCGCAGCCATTTGAAAGCGAAGGAGGTAATCACCGCCAGAATGATCAGAACGATCAATGGATGCGGTATGCCCATGGTTGAGCCGCCACCGAGCCACAAAAGGAAATCATGGTCCGGCCCGAACTCGTAAATCATCTTGTTGTTGGAGAGCACCATGGCGAGACTTCGCGCCACGGATAACATGCCTAATGTCACCACGAATGGTGGCATCTTGGCATAGGCAATCAGCACGCCATTGACGAATCCGACGAGCAGCGAAACACCCAGCGCAGCGGAAAGTCCCACCCAGAAGGGCATCCCAGCGGCCATGACCACGCCGATGGTCATGGCGGATATGACGACGGTGGAGCCGACTGACAGGTCGATGCCGCCTGAGGCGATGACAGCTGTCATGCCGAGCGCGACGATGCCGACGAAGGCAAAATTACGTGTCACGTTAAACAGATTACGTTCTGTGGCGAACGTATCGGTGACCAGAGACAAGGCCACACAGGCGATGACAGCGGCCATAAACACCCAGAAAGTCTGTTGCGATGTTATCCGCCCGATGATGTTCTTGTGTTCTGAGCGGCCGATGACATCGGCGAGGCTGGTATCGGTCATTATAGTTTCCTCTCTGCGCCTCAGGCGGCCGCGATGGCGCCGGTGATCAATCCGGTGACTTCTTCAGGTGACGATTTATTCGCCGACTTGCTGGCGACGAGTTCGCCCCGGCGTAGCACGGCGACTTTGTCAGCGACTTCGAAGACGTCGGGCATACGGTGGCTGATCAGCACCACGGCGATTCCATGGTCGCGCAACTGCCGGATCAAGTTCAGCACTTCGGCTACCTGCCGTACGGAGATGGCAGCTGTCGGCTCATCCATCAGCACGATCTTGGCGTCACTCAACAGGGTGCGGGCGATTGCAACAGCCTGGCGCTGACCGCCCGACATGCGATGCACAAGGTCGCGCGGCCGTGTCTCGGACTTGAGGCGGGCGAACAGTTCGGCGCCGCGTT
>JGI12481J13897_1000601_pt1 | contig 11808 bp, 9 predicted proteins | sample TtaePargueraPR_FD_13897 | JGI IMG/M metagenome (IMG submission 13897)
TTTTTTGCCGCCGGTTCGGCAGCTGCCGCTGGGGTTGGCGCTGCAGGCGCTTCGGCGGCAGCAGCTGGGGCCGCCTCTGCGCCACCACCGACAATATTGCTGAACTTGGAGAAGAAATCGTCGGCCGTTTTCTTGGCAACACCCAGAACCAGCCGGCTGCCGACACTCGCGAGCTTGCCGCCGACTTCTGCGTTTGCGGTGTAGTTGAGAACAGTATCACTGCCGTCTTCGGTCAATTTGACGTCAGCACCGCCCTTGGCAAAGCCCGCAACACCGCCTTGCCCCTCGCCAGTGATCTTGTAACCGTTCGGCGGATCGATATCGGACAGCGTGACCTTGCCGTTAAAGGTCGCTCGTACGGGACCAACCTTGGCCGCGACCTTGGCGGTGAACTCCGTATCGGAAGTCTTTTCCAGGGACTGACAACCATCGATGCATTGCTTGAGAATCTCGGGATCGTTCAGCGCCTCCCAAACCTTCTGCCGTGGCGCCGGAATCCTGTATTCACCGCTCATATCCATGATGTCTTTCCCCTCCAATAGTCATTCGGTATCCCAGGTGTGGGATGCGCCCTTATACGAAACGAGTGGGCCAATTACGAGCCTGCATTGCTCATTTGGTCTTCGTGGCTTCTATTTCGCCGCGTTTCGATGTTTCAAAACCTGCGCGTAAATGTCCAACGTCAAATCGAGTGTGCGGCTTCGATCCGCCGATTCGCGGGTTTCGGCACTTAGCGGCGTGCTATCGAGAAACCGGAATACGTCGGCGGCACCCCGATGCAGATTCGGCGTGACGCCAACGTTCTCAAAAGTTTGCGATATCTCATCCATTTCGCCGGCCCAGCGGCCCGCATCGCAAGCATAGAACGGTACCCGGGCCGTCATCAGATCCCAATCCGCCTTCTGACTACTGGCAAACTCCGCCTGCAACTCCTCGCCGACGCCGAGCATCTCGCCGGCCAACAACACGGCCGTATGCAAGGTCATTTTGCCCTTGGTCAGTCCGGCGTAGCACATTTTGATCGCCGCCGCGCGCGTGATGTCATCGCCCATAGGCCGCAAGGAAATGCCATTGCCGTCGAGAAAAGCGATCCGATTGAGACCGGGACCGCTCGCATAGAAACGCGTTTCGACGCCGGGTCGTGGTGGCGGCCCAATGATGCCGACCTTCAGGAAAGGGGCGTCCACCGTTTCCAAAAGCCCGTCGATGGCGCGGGTCGTCGCAGGAGAAATGGCGTTGCAGTCGACAAAGAGGGGCATCGCGCCAACCGACGCCATCGCCGCCACGGTGTCACGTGCGAACATCAGCGCGTTCTCCGGCGGCATGATGGATAGAACCACGTTGCAAGAATCGACCAAGTTCTCAAGGCTCCCGGCGTCCTGCATTCCGGAACGCTCGGCCCGCTCACGGGTCAAGGCGCTGCGGCCCCGCAAGAGGGTCAACACCCGATGTCCCTTAGCGGTCAGGACGCCGCCAACCACGTGCCCCATGTCCCCCGGGCTTATTAGCCCGACAATTTCGGTTCCGGGTTTCACGGCACTTCGTGTCATTTGCGTCCCTTCCCTTTCCTAAGATTGGCTATGACGGCTTGAGGTCCGACATTCGCACATAGGCCGCGAGATATTCGAGGCTTGTCTTCACGTCGACCAGAACCGGGCCCGGCGTTTCGAATGCCTGGGCCATAACCGGCGCAACATCTGCCTGACTGTCGATTTTAAGGCCCGCCGCCCCGAACGCGCGCGCCCAAGCGCTGAAATCCACCTCGGGCAAAACCGTGTTCGCCACCCGGCCAGGGTAATTCTTTTCCTGATAGAGCCGGATGGTACCGAGGCTTTGGTTGTTGGCGACAAAAATTCGCACCGGCAACTGACGTTCGACCGCGACGGTCAATTCGTTCCCCGTCATCTGAAACCCGCCATCGCCAACCAAACAGGCGACCTGCCGCTCGGGGGCACGCAAGCCCGCCGCCACCGCGGCTGGCACGCCGAACCCCATGGCACCCGCCGTCGCGCCGAGAAATAAATGGCTGTCGCGAAACGGAAACAACCGGTGCAGCCAGGTTGCAAAATTGCCCGCATCGTTAATCAAGATGGCATCCTCTCCGAGCACATCCGATAGTCCGGCAATGATGTTGCCGAAAGGTACGCCATCATCGGCCTCCGGACGGTCCCATTTCATGCGCTCGGCATGCAACGTGCGGAGGTGCGCGATCCATTCGGCTCGCCCGTCCGCGGCGGGCGGCGCATTGACCTGTGCAATCGCCTCCAAACTGGCCGTTGCATCCGCCGTTAAACCGACGTCGGTAGAAAAAATGCGGCCGATATGTTCTGAATCGACATAGACATGCACCAACGGTTGCTTGGGATCGGGCGCCGTCGGAATTTCGTAGCCCTGGGTCGTTACGTCGCCGAGGCGTGTGCCGATGGCCACCACCAGATCCGCCTCATTGAGCCGCTCTTTGAACACGGGTGGCATGTTGAAACCGAGATGCGCGACGAAATGCGGGTGGGTGTTGTCGAAAAGATCCTGACGCCGCCAGGCCACGGCGACCGGCAATTGCCATGCATCGCTTACCGCCTTCAGCGCACGCCGTCCCTGCGCCCCGCCGATCTGCCCGCCGGCGATCAGCAACGGCCGTTTCGCAGCGGCCAGCCGTTCGCAAATTTCCTTGATATCCTCCGCCGTCGGCGACGGCACGTCGACCGGGCTGGGGTCGAGGGCCGGAGCCGCCGTATCGTCGAGCAGCATGTCTTCCGGCAGGGAGATAACGACAGGACCCGGTGTTCCGGTACTAGCGGTATGGAACGCGCGGCGCACGACTTCGGGCAGCTGTTCGGCATCGGTAACCTCCGTCACCATCTTGGCCATGCCACCAAAGAAATCTTCGTAATCCACTTCCTGGAACGCGCCCCGGCCGATATCGGCGCGCGCCACCTGACCGATGAACAACACGAGCGGCACGGCGTCTTGCTGCGCCACATGAATACCGATGGAGGCATTGGTTGCGCCCGGGCCACGGCTACACATGGCGATGCCGGCGCGCCCCGTGATCTTTGCATCCGCCACGGCCATCAAGGCCGCGCCCCCTTCGTGGCGGGTTGTGACCATGTCGATGTCGCCTGCGTCATAGAGCGAATCGATCAAGGCGAGATAGCTTTCACCGGGGACACAAAAGGCGCGGTCGACTTTATGCCGTCTCAATGTTTCAACCAAAACGTCTGCCGCGCGCGCCATTTCGTTCCCCTATCCGTTTTTGAAACGGATGTGGCTTTATGATTCCACCTGGTTACTTAGCTCTTCTCGAATAGGCCATCCGACAGCAGTCGACAAGCGAAACCCGGAGTTCTGCCATTCCCGGCGGCGTCTGCCGTGTTGCTTGCCATTAGGCTTGTCGCACGGTTTGATGGCTGCTCCAATGTGCAACTCATGAGCACCCTCAGGGCCTTCCATGGACAATAACGCGGCGACGCCAGCAACCATGACGGCCGCGCCGTCGAGCTACATGCTCGGCGCGGCATTGACACTTGTCGCCGTCTTCTTCTTTACCTCTTCCCATGGCGTCGTTCGCCTATTGGGCGGCGGCCTGCATCCGTTCGAGATTGCCCTCTTTTCTAACGTGTTCTCCGTCGTCTTTTATCTGCCATGGCTGATGCGGTCAGGCATCAGCGCCATGCGGACGCAGAAACTGCGCGTCCACGTCATGCGCGCCATCGTCAACGCGGGTGCTTTGATAACCTGGTACGTCGCACTTGCGATCATGCCCTTGGCGGATGCGGTCGCGCTTGCGCTGACCGGCCCGCTGTTCCTGACCGCGGGCGCCATCCTTATTCTTGGCGAACACGTCGGAATTCGGCGGTGGGTGGCGTTGATGGTCGGCGCCTTAGGAGCCCTGATCATCATTCGCCCAGGCTTTCAGGAAGTCAGCATCGGCGTCGCTTTCGTCCTTGGAAACGCGACATTGGGCGCGGGCGCCAAACTATTTGCGAAGCATCTTACGAAATGGGATTCGGCGGCCGTATGTGGTGTCTACGTCGCCTTGCTGCAAATTCCGATTACGTTGTTTTGCACCTTGTTTGTCTGGCAAACGCCCAACTTGGAACAACTCTTCTGGTTGGTGGCCGTCGGCCTCATGGCAGGCGCGGCGCAGTTGATCATGGTTCAGGCTTATAAGTACGCGGACGTCAGCGCCGTCGAGCCATTACATTACACGCGCCTCATTTGGGCCGCGCTGATCGGTTATTTCGTGTTCTCGGAATTGCCCGACATCTGGACCTGGGTCGGTGGCGCCGTCATCGTCGCGGCAACGACATATGTTGCGCGGCGCGAGGCTAAAGCGCGACAGCGCCTTCTCGAAGCTGCCCCTCCTGTCGCCGAGTAACCGCAGCCAAGCTTTCCTGTCGCCGAATTTGCGCTGGCCACGCCCGGCCGATAGTGTTCTATTTTGGCCCCATGGCAAATGGCGTCAAAAAGGCCAACGGGCACCGCCCGAGCGGACTTCTGCATCTTTTGGATCCTTCATTGCGGCTGGCCCCCCATCCCCGCCAGGAGGACGTCGACTTTGAACTCGACAAGGCATTGTCCACCGTCTTCCGCCTTTCCTCTCATGTCCCCGAAGAAGCTTTTTCCGCCCAAACCCTCGGAACCGAACGCGAAGGCAATGCGGTCGTTATCGGCGACAATGGCTTGCTCCTGACCATCGGCTATCTGGTGGTCGACGCCGACGAAATTACCTTGCATGGCGCCGGCGGGCGCTCCTTCGGCGCCGAATTGTTGGGATACAACCACGAAACCGGTTTTGCGGTTATCCGCGCGTTGGAAGAACCGGGGGTCATGCCGCTGCCGCGGGGGAACTCGCACGCATTGGCGGAACACGAAAAGGTTATTATCGCGCCCTATGGCGGCACCGATCATTCCATCGCCGGCACGGTTGTGTCGCGGCGCGAGTTTGCCGGCTCCTGGGAATATTTGCTCGACCACGCCATCTTTACCGCACCGATCCACCCCAATTGGTCCGGCGCCGCCCTGATCAACGACAAAGGGCATCTTGTCGGCCTTGGCTCACTATGGGTCAACGACGCAAAAGCGGGAGAACAGGACAGCCCCGGCAATATGTTCGTCCCCATCGACCTGTTGGAACCGATCCTCGACGATCTCATAACCACCGGCTTCGCCAAGGCGGAACCCCGTCCATGGCTCGGCATGTACACTTCCGAGGCCATGAAACGGCTGTTCGTCTCCGGAGTCATTCCCGATGGACCGGCAGACGTCGCCGGAATAGAGTCCGGCGATCTGGTCACCGGCGTCGATAATCATCCCGTAGAAAGCTTGGGCGAAATGTATCGTCACATCTGGAGCCAGGGGACGGCCGGCGCGGAAGTGTTGCTCAACATTCACCGCAACGGCGGCGATATGGACATCAAAGTAGTGTCGGACAGCCGCTATCGGTTCATGCAGCAACGGCGGCAACACTAACGCCGGCGCGAAGTCTGTCGCAAACAACGGCGGCATCATTGTGACCGCCGTCACAAATTCTACTTACTTATTAGATGATATAATCATCCATAAGATTTGCGCCGGCCGCGGCGCCCGTGAAGATCGTGTGTGAACAAGATCGGAGGAGGAAATCGATGAAAGCCGTTTTGTATGGTCTTGGCGCCATCGCCGTCATTGTCGTTGTGGTCGTCGTCGGGGTCTTTTTCTTTTCGGGAAACATCGTCAAGACCGCGGTTGAGGAACTGGGGCCGAAACTCACCCAAACCGAGGTGAAACTCGACAAGGTGGATCTGTCGCTCGCAGCGGGTGCAGCCTCGTTGAGCGGCTTGCTGATCGGTAATCCGGAAGGTTTCAACACCCCTCATGCCTTCAAACTGAACAATATCCGTGTCCGGATTGACACCGGTACGCTCGGCAGCGACACAATCGTGATCAAGGAGATCATCATCGATCAGCCGGACGCCATCGCGGAATTCAAAACCTTCGCCTTCAATCCGGTGCGCGCGAGCGCGTCCGTCCAGGAGGCCATGCAGAATTCAAACTTCATGACCATCCAGCGCAACGTAAACGCATTCGTCGGTAAATCCGGCGGCTCAAGTAAAGCGTCGGGCGACAGCGGTGAAGGCCCCAATTTGATCATCGAGAAATTCCGCATGAACGATCTACGGGTACGTGCCGTGTCGCAAAGCGGACTGCCGTTGGATCAGACGTTGCCGCCCTTTTCCATCTCGCTCAACGATATCGGCAAAAAGGAAAACGGCCTGAAACCCGAAGCCATCGCGGCCATCCTTATCCCGCGCGTCCAACAGGCGGTGATGAACGGCATGGCCGGTGATCTTCAGAAAGCCGCCTTCGATGTCGCGAAGACCGTCGGGGGAATTGCGACCGAAGGCGCCAAGGCGGCGACAGAGGGTGCCAAGAAGGCCGTTGAAGGCGCGGGCGGTATGATGGAGAAAACTCTGGAAGAAGGGGCGAAAGGCGCAAGCGACGCCCTGAAGGGTATTTTCGGCGGCAATAAATAGCTCCTAAGGCGCCGAGATCGCTCTGACGTACGCAGCGGGCCCGGCCGGCCAGGATGTACACACCTGCCAGGCCGGATCGGCGCGCAATTTCAGCCACGCCGGTGCCTGGAGAGCACCTTGGTCCGCCAATTGATGAACAATCATGTGCTTCGGCGCACCCTCCATGACGAGATAGCGTTTCACCCGGACCACCTCTTTTATGTCGGCGAGGGCTGGCAGGTAGACAGTTTCGAACCAAATATTGAAACCTTGAACGTCGGCATCCGCGAGGTCGAAACGGTCGACCCAAAGGATGTCGGCCAATCCGGCACCCGGGTTCTTTTCCAAGGCGGGCCCGACCATACCGAGGGTATATCGGTCTTGGTTCTTGAAACGCTGATGATAGGCCGCGTCCCGAGGGGCACGCACCTTACGTAACCCCTGATAGGGCGCCCCATAGAGATCACCCAACTCGGGGGTTTCGTAGATCGTGAGGAATTGCTGGGCGCTTGGCGATCCGGTACCGGGCAGAAGATCGAAGCTACCGCAGGGCCCGAAGCCGATATCGTGCCGCGGCGGAAACATGTCCTCGGCGAGAAACTCGCGGAATTCAGCCCACCATTGCGGGTCGAGATCGACGAAAATCGCCAGTAATCCTGTTTTCCGGCCTGTTTTCCGGCCTGTTTTCCGGCCTGTTTTCTGGCCGGTTTTATGACCGGTGTTCTTGACCATTCGTGACCCTATCCTTGAACAAGTCTTTGAATCATAACGCCTCCTTAACACCGTGATCATATTAACTTTTTGCATGCCCGGCGAGATGAGACAGCGCTTGCCACGTGCCATGGCGTGGGATAAGCCCTCGCCGCAACGCCCAGACAGAAAGAACACAGCGTGACCGAATTTCGCAATATCGCCATTATCGCCCACGTCGACCACGGCAAAACCACCATGGTGGACGAACTCCTCAAGCAATCGGGCGTTTTCCGTGCCGGCCAGCAGGTCGCCGAACGCGCCATGGATTCCAACGATCTGGAACGCGAGCGCGGCATCACGATCCTGGCCAAGTGCACCTCCGTGGAATGGCACGGTACCCGCATCAATATCATCGATACGCCGGGCCACGCCGATTTCGGCGGCGAGGTGGAACGCATCCTCAGCATGGTGGATGGCGTACTGCTGCTGGTAGACGCAGCCGAAGGCCCGATGCCGCAAACCAAGTTCGTGCTCGGTAAGGCGCTGGCTTTGGGGCTACGGCCGATCGTCGTGATCAACAAGGTGGACCGCGCCGACCAGCGCGCCCATCTGGTACTGGACGAAGTCTTCGATCTGTTCGCCGTGCTCGATGCCGATGAAAACCAACTGGATTTTCCGGTTCTCTATGCCTCGGCCAAGAACGGCTGGGCGGCGGAAGAACCCGAGGGACCGCAAGAAAGCCTGACACCGCTCTTCGAACTGATCATCGCCCACGTACCGCCCCCCGAGGCCGACAGCGATGGCCCCTTCACCATGCTGGCAACGACGTTGGAGGCCGATCCCTATTTGGGACGCATCCTGACCGGTAAGATCACCAGCGGCGCGGCGCGCATCAACATGCCGGTCCATGCGCTGCGTCCCGGCGAAGGCGAGATCGAGGACGCCCGCCTGACCAAGCTTCTCGCCTTCCGCGGCCTCGAACGCGTGCCCGTCGACCAGGCCGAGGCCGGCGATATCGTCGCTGTGGCCGGATTAGCGGAGGCGACCGTCGCCGACACCTTGTGCGCGCCGGAGGTCACAGAGCCGTTGAAGGCCCAGCCCATCGATCCGCCGACCCTCGCCATGACCTTCTCGATCAATGACAGTCCACTCGCGGGCACCGAAGGCGATAAGGTGACGTCGCGCATGATCTGGGAACGCCTGCAGCGCGAAGCGGAAAGCAATGTCGCGATTCAGGTATCGCAGACGGCGGATGCCAATGCTTTCGAAGTCGCGGGACGGGGCGAACTGCAGTTGGGCGTCCTGATTGAAACCATGCGTCGTGAAGGGTTCGAGTTGTCGATCAGCCGGCCGCGCGTCGTCTACCAAACTGACGAGAGCAGCGGCCAGCGTCTGGAACCCATCGAAGAAGTGACCATCGACGTCGACGAGGAGTTCGCGGGTGCGGTGGTGGAAAAGCTTGGCAAGCGCCGCGCCGATCTGCTGGAAATGAAAAGTGGCGAGCGGGGCAAGCAACGTCTTGTCTTCCACGCGCCGTCACGGGCCCTGATCGGCTATCATGGCGAATTCATGACTGACACAAGAGGCACTGGTGTTTTGAACCGGGTATTCCACGGCTATGCCCCTTATCGCGGCGCCATCGAAAGCAGACGTGCCGGTGTCCTGATTTCCCTTAGCGAAGGCAAAGCGATTGCCTATGCGTTGTGGAATTTGGAGGAGCGTGGTCCCTTGTTCATTGGCGCCGGCGAACGCGTTTATGGCGGTATGATCATCGGCGAACACAACCGGGGCAGCGATCTCGAAGTGAACCCGCTCAAGGCCAAGCAACTCACGAATATTCGGGCTTCCGGCAAAGACGATGCCGTCGACCTGACCAAGCCGCTGGAAATGACTCTCGATAAGGCGATCGCCTATATCGGCGAGGACGAACTGGTCGAGGTCACGCCCAAAAGCGTCCGCCTGCGTAAACGCTATCTCGATCCACACGAGCGCAAACGCCATTCCAAGAAAGCCGAGGTGGCGTAGCCAATGAAAGCACGCGTCAAATGGGTCGAGGAGCGTACCTTCCTCGGCGAGTCCGGCAGCGGCCATACGGTCGTCATGGACGGCGCGCCCGATGCCGGCGGACGAGATCTCGGGGTTCGGCCGATGGAAATGCTATTATTGGGGCTGGGCGGCTGTACGGCCTACGATGTCGTCGATATCTTGCAAAAATCGCGCGAACCCGTCGACGACGTGGTGATCGAAATCGACGCCGAGCGTTCCGACGATATCCCTAAAGTTTTTACCCGCATCGCCGTCAAATACATCGTCACGGGACGTGGCCTGAACCCCAAGAAGGTCGAGCGAGCGGTACACCTGTCCGCCGACAAATATTGCTCCGCCTCGGTCATGCTCGGCGCCACCGCGGAGATGACGCATGATTTCGAGATCGTCGAAACCGGCCAATAAATCGAATTCCGGTTGCCGGAATGTCGCTGAATTACAGAGTCCTGCCCCCGGACACGCCTGAATTCCTGCACCCTTAGATTAGCAACCTTGGATTCAAAGGTTGCGAAGCAACTCCCTAAAGCGCAGACTTCTAAACATACCGGCACCGAGAATGCCGGCCGCAAAGGTGACCGCGGCGAGGAGGACTAGGTCTAGTCTCTTATTTTGCTTGTTGTATCTCCCGCTGCAGGCACCCGGACATAGGACGGGCGAGTATCAACTGGGAGTTATGCATATGTTGAAGAAACTCGGAACAAGCGCGGTTGGCATCGCCGCCGCGGTAACAGTGCTGGCCTCCGGGCCGGCGTTGGCGCAGAAGTCGAAAGACACCCTCCGCGCCGTGTCAGAGCAACCGATTTCCCTGCTCGACAGAATTTACAACCCGCAGCCGGCAACCACTCTGATGACCAGCGTCGTGTTCGACGGTCTGCTCCAATACGACCCGATTGCACGCAAGATCGTGCCCAACTTGGCAAAGTCGTGGACTCGCATCGACGAGTACACGGTCGAACTCGATCTGCGTGATGATGTCACCTTCCATAATGGCGACAAGTTCACCGCCGACGACGTGGTGGCGACTATCGGTCACATGATCGATCCCACGACGCAGTTCCGGTTCAAAGCCAACCGCTATGGCTGGATCAAAGCCGTTGAGAAGGTTAGCGACTATAAGGTCCGTGTCATTGCGAAGAAGCCTTTTTCCCCGGCTTTGATCAAACTGGGCAACGATACGCTGATGCACCCGAAAGGTCCGTTCCTGGCCAATCCGAAAGAGTTCGGCAAGAACCCGATCGGGACCGGCCCCTACCGGGTTGAGCAGGTGGATTCCACCGACGGCGTGATCATGAAGAAGTTTGACGACTTCAAACTGCAAGCCTCCTATCGGCCGGAAGCGAAAATCGGCACTGTCGAGATCAAGCCGGTGACCGATCGTCAGACCCAGTTCGCGCGTTTGATGGTGGGTGAGCAGGACCTCATGTCGAGTGTTCCAGCCGACGAAGCCGATGCGCTGGCTCAGAACCCCAATCTCAAGGTAACAGTCATGGACACCGTGTCGTTCAGCTATATGCAGTTCGACTCGGCAGACCGCGGCAAGATCGGTTACCTCAAGGATCCGAAAGTCCGCTTAGCCCTGTCAATGGCCGTCAACCGGGAAGCTATCAAGAAGGCATTGACGCCTGCTGCAGCACACAATATTCCGCTGCCCGGCGGCATGTGTCACAAGTGGATTAACGCATGCGATTACTCCACTAAGCTGCCGGCATACAATCCGGAAAAGGCCAAGCAGCTTCTCGCCGAAGCCGGCTATCCGGACGGGTTCCCGCTGGAACTGACTTCCTGGGGTGCCGTCGGTAAGATCGCCGAAGCGGTTGTCGGCGATCTGCGTAAGGTCGGCGTCAAGGCAAGCCTCGATCACGTCACCTACGGCGTCTATTCCAAGAAGCGCTCGGCGGGCAAACTGCAAACGCTGATCAGCTATTGGGATAACGCGGGTGGCCAGCCGGACATCGACAACACCATGGGCTTCTTCTACCTCCCGGGTGTCCGCGACTACATGCAGGACAAGCGGCTTCACGAAATGACGGGTTTGACCCGTGCGGAGTTCGATCCGGAGAAACGCCAAGCTCTCGTGCGCGAAGCTATGGATCGGGTGACGGAAAACAACTACCTAATGCCGCTCATTTCGGTACCGGCCGTGGTCGTTCACAGCAAGGATGTCGTCCTGCACAACAACCACAAGAGCCCGGAAGGTTATCTCTACAACTACATGGAATGGGCTAAGTAAGCTTCCATGTGACTTTTGGACCGGCGGCGAGCCTTCGCCGCCGGTTCTTTATTTCGACGGCAACGTTTCTTGATGGAGAAGATGAAAAAATGAAAACATCGAACGGCAAACACGGCCCCTTCCGCGCCGACCAGGTCGGTAGCCTGCTTCGCCCGCAGGAACTCAAGGATGCGCGGGAGAAAAAGAAAAACGGGGAATTAACGGCCGAAGCCCTCCACGAGCTCGAGGACAATCTGATCCGCGTCGCCGTTAAAAAGGAAGAAGAAACCGGCATGCAAGCCGTGACCGACGGCGATTTCCGCCGCCAATCCTGGTCTGGCGATTTCCTGACGTCCATCGGCGGCG
>JGI12481J13897_1000633_pt1 | contig 11128 bp, 9 predicted proteins | sample TtaePargueraPR_FD_13897 | JGI IMG/M metagenome (IMG submission 13897)
CCCGGTGATGTTTGACAGGCTCGTGTCGACAGGCGCGACCCGAACCGTCACGCTTTCGGCAGGTCCGTCACGCAGTGCAGCAAGCGCCGGTCCATTAGCAAAAGTCTGGGCGGAGGCGGCATCACGGAACAGGTAAAAACTTGTGCCTTCGCCGGTGTCAGAATCGAGCCCCCAGATCTTCCAGACAAGACCCGGCGCCGCTGCGATCCGATGAGCGGAGTCCTCAGCGTGAGCAAGAAAGTTCGCGGCTGGAATGCGCAGCCGGTAGGCAACAGAAATCAAGGTCAAAGTCATGAACGTACCTCTTGTGTGATGGTTGCCGGCCTATTGGGTGTGGCATCTTTGGCACTTAGCAGGTCGGTCAGGCGCGTGATCCGTGCGCTGCACTGGCTGCAGTCACTACCGGATCGACAGGTCGGTTTGGGGTTATTTGAATTGGGAGGCTTTTCCGAATTGCACATGGTCGGTTCCTTGTGTGACCGATCCGAGTCAGGCTCTGTGAAGCCTGACCCGGTTCTCGTTCAGGCCGCGTGGGCACGGCCTTTGCCGAGCTGGGAGACCAGCAGCGGCTCGTTGATGCTGAGCCAGGTCTCGGCGATCTTGCCGTCTTCCATGCGGTAAAGTGCAACACCGTCGAAGACGACGCGGGCGTTGTCCGCCGGGATGCCCTGGAAGTCGCCCGAATGGGTCGCCCAGATTTCCCAATGCGCCGAAACAAAGTCTTCGGTCGCGATCGTCTTCAGCGTTTCGAACGTCATATCGGAGAAAGACTGGCGAAAGATGCGGAAGAACGCCTTGTAGCTCTCGCGATCGTTGAACTCGCCGTTCGGAAATCCCGGAAAGCCGTGGCACACGATGTGCGGCACGACTGTGTCGTCAATCACCGCGACATCCTCAATGTCGGGCGAATGAGTTCCGGCGAGGAACTTGGCGACGGTGGCCTTGTTGGTTTCAATGATTGTGTTGGTCATAGTCTGTTTCCTTGGTTGATTGCCATAGTTGGCGGGATTGCCCGAACCGGGGTTCGGGAAGGTTTGTGGGCCGGACCTACGGTGGCCCCTGGCAGTGCCAAATGGATGCCGATACTTTTCTTCGGATTGCGCGCTTTGCCGGCGACCGTGCTGAAGCACATCGTTGATGTCGCCGCGTTCGATTCCAAGATCGCGCAATTCGTGGTCGCTGAACCTTTCGAGATACCGGATGTCGCGGCGAATGCGGCTTGTCCGATTCAGACGCGACAGGATTCGCGCGATCAGCGGACGGTTCCGGTTTTCCGATTGGTCATTTGCGTGGCCGATGGCGGTCATGTCGGTTTCCTTTTCGGGGTTTTGTCTCAGGCCAGAATGGCCTCGACCTGGGCGGTGGTTTCGGGGGTGACGGCTTCCGTCCTGCCTTGTCCGTAGGCGTTGCCGACGATGCCGGTCAGGGTGTCCAGGCTGCTGGTGAGGGGCAGATGACCGGAGAGCACATGCGCGGGATCGAGCCTGTCGAGCAGTTTGAGCATTCCGCCGAGTGCCGCCCGATCCATCTGGGCAAGCCACGGCGCATCAACACTCGACCAGGCCACAAGCCCCTCGCGCAGTGTTTCATCTGGCACCTGGTCGACGGTCTCATAACCACCCGGCAACAGCGCACCGAAGGCGTCAGCGGCAAAGAACACACGATCGGTCTCGTCGAAGAATCCCATCGTCTCGGGAGCATCGTAATAGGGTGGCTTGACCTGATGCAGCCGGCGTCCGCCGATCTCCAGCACATCTCCGGGCTCAAGAAGACGCATGCGCTGTGGATCACCAACGCCCAGCATTCCCATCTTTCCGGCGCCGAGAAAATTGGTCACCACCGTGGCGTTGGGTGCCAGCTCAAGGATGCGATCAAGATTGCCGATATGGTCGGCATCGGTATGGCTGAGCCAGATCCAGCGCAAATCATCCGGGTCGATCTCGGCGAAGAGCCGCTCGATCACCGCATCCGACAGGGCGCCAAGTCCGGTATCGACCAGCATCGGCTCGTTCCCCTTGAGCAGAAACGAATTGATCGGCAGTGCGCCCAGACCAGGCACAGGCAGCCAGGATGGCAGCGCCGTCCAAGTGTCAGTGACACGCTGTGCCTCAAGCTGAACAGGTTCGGTAATTGGTATCATTTCTAGACCTCATTTCATTGAACATCATTGTTCATTCATTTTGCCTCTACGGGACAAAAATTTGCTTGTCAACATTTAATTGAACACATATGTTCATTGAATGATGGACAAGAAGCGCTCCTACCGCATGCGCGAGCGTGCGAAATCGCAGGAAGAAACGCGGCTAAAGATCGTCGAGGCGACGATGCATCTGCACGAAGAGATCGGCGCCCGCGCCACGACGATCAGCGCCATCGCCGAACGCTCAGGCGTGCAGCGCCTGACCGTTTATCGGCACTTCCCCGACGAAACGGCTGTATTCCAGGCCTGCACCGCGCATTGGCTCTCGCTCAATCCGCCGCCCGATCCGCAGTCCTGGGTGGACATCGCTGATCCGTGGGAGCGGCTCCGGGTCGGGCTCGCGGCGATCTATGATTACTTCTCCCGAACCACCGGCATGTGGACACCTGCGTATCGAGATGTGGACTATGTTCCGGCCTTGCAGCCGCCCATGGCCGAGTTCGGCGCCTATCTCGAGGGTGTCGGTTCCGGTCTTGTTGCCGGATTCGAGAATGAGCCGGTTGAGGGCCACATCGCGACAACCATTCACCATGCCCTGCAGTTTCTCACCTGGTCTGACCTTGAGGGGCGTGGCCTCAACAACAGCGAAAAGGTCGAACTTGTTACTCATTGGCTGTGCCCGCCTTCCTCCAGCTGACCGGCATCTGTGAATTGGGGTGTCCGCTTTGGCCCGCGTGTGTCCCCGGTTGCCGGTTCGATACACAAAGCCTGGGTGGAATGCCCCTCTCCACCCGCCATAAGAGCGGCTATGCCGTCCTCGTGCAGATCGAGGTCGACAATGATGCGGCTGATGCTCGGCGAGGCCATGTACCGGCCCTGCTCGATGACGAAACGGGAGCGGTCGAAACCGAAGCGATCATGGAGCAAACAGGCAAGCGGCCCCGCCGCCATGCCTGTGGCGCTTTCTTCACGAATGCCGTAGAGCGGCGCGAACATGCGCGCGGTGGCATCAACATCTTTTGCACCGGTGTCTTGCGTGAACACATAGAATCCGACAACACCCAGTGCCTCGCTGATCCGCACCAAAGCGTCGTGGTCGGGTACGATCGCTGCCAGAGTTCTGGCGTCGACGACCGCAAGCAGAAGAAAGCGGTTGCCGGTATCGACCACTTCGGGTGCGATGCGCGGATCGAGGTCGTCCGCGGCCAGGTGGAGTGCATCAAGAATGTCTTCACGCCTGACATCTGAGCCGGACCAGTCTGCCTCGGATTGATAGCTGGGTCTCCGCTGCTCCATAAACACCAGGCCATCGCGAAGCAGGACCATCCGCGGCCCGTCGACAGTCTGCTTAGAAGTCATGCCCTCTGTGATGCGCCCTTTGGCGTGCATCAGCGCAAAGGCCGCGACCGTGGCATGACCGCAATGGGGTATGCGCCTGTTCGGCGTGAAAAAGTCGAGCTGTGCGCCTTCGGTCATCGAGCGGGAGACGAAAGCTGTTTCCGACAATCCGGTCTGCGCGGCGATGGCTTGCATGTCGACCTCATCGAGACCATCGGCGTCGAGAACGACGCCGGCTGGATTGCCACCTGACCCGTTGATCGCAAAAGCCTTGACGATATGAACCGTCACAGACAATGATGTGTCTTCTTCATGCTGCATCTTTCGAGTCTCCTTTCTCGATGCGCAGAAATGAGGGGTAATTGCGGGACAACCAAGGTAAGAGAGATCATCAGTTCATGAATATTGCTCATGAATAAATTGTCTCACAGCGCAGCAATAGCCCGGCTGATCCAGTCATTTGATCTTCTTGAAGCTGTGCGTGCGCAAGGCAGCTTTGCCGGTGCGGCACGTGAACTGGGGGTCGATCCCAGCGCCGTGAGTCACCGTGTTCATGCTCTTGAAACCGAGATCGGCCTGACCCTTTTCGAGCGCACGACCCGCAGCATCAGCCCCACGCGCGCGGGAATGATTCTGTGCGAAGCCGCTGCCCGGTCGTGGACGGACGCGGAGCGCGCGCTGTCATCAGCACGCGACGTACAGTCGGCACGCGTGATCAGGCTTTCGGTCCATTCATCGCTGGCTATGAAGTGGCTGGTACCACGCCTCAACGACGCTGAGAGCGTCGGGCTCGATCTGTCGATCGACGTGCGTGAGGAGCTGGCGACTTTTCGGGGAGGAGAGGTCGATGCTGGACTGCGATTTGGCACCGGCCCCTATCCGGGGCTACACGCCACCCGCCTGGCATCCTGCGACATTCAGCCTGTAATCGGCGCAGCGCATCCTGCAGCGGGCAAGGCCAGTCTCGACCCGGTCAGCGATGCATCTCTTGTGCTTCTTGCAGATAGCGGCGCGGAAAAATACGAGACCGGAACGACCTGGAAGGACTATTTCCAACTCCTGAACCGGCCTGCCGAACTCCGACATCCGGTTCGGCACTTCGACCGCGCCGACCTGACCTTACAAGCAGCGATCGGTGGCCTCGGCATGGCGCTTGGGCGGAGCTTGCTCATTGAAGACGACATCCAACGCGGGCTACTGGTCCGCACAGGTCTGCCCATGCGTGTTAAATCAGCCTACTGGCTGGTGACGACACCGGAACTGGCAGAATCTGAAGGAATGAGAATTTTGCGGTCCTGGCTGATGCAGCAGGTCAGGGTGACTCTGACGAGAGGATGATACCAGCGAAAGACGGGTAAAGCGGCTATTGGATTTCACATCAGACTGACCAAGGATAACGCCGATTACCGCAAGCGCGTCCTCTTGCATCTGACCAATCTTGGCCAAGCCATGCCAAAAGTCCTGCGACATAAGCCATGGAAAGCTGATCGCGCTAATATTGATCGGCAATGCTTCCTGTCATTGCGCCACAGAGCTCGTTTTGGCACTGGCGTTCTGCAACAGCGGCTTTTTCGTTTCGCCCGATTGTGTGTCCAGCGTTGCAGTCACTTCTCCGGCGGAGACGGGGCGGCCGAACAGGTAGCCCTGGACAATCAATCCGCCCATAGTCTTCAGCATCGCGGCTTCGTCTTCATATTCAACGCCTTCGACCACACATGTCATGCCCAGATTCCGGCAAAGTTCGATGATGGTGGCGATGATTGTCTTGGTGCGTTCGGATTTGCGCATGCGCGTGACAAAAGCGCGGTCAAGTTTGATCGTGTCGAGTTCAAGCTTGTCGATATAGGCAAAGTTTGAATAGCCGGCGCCAAAATCATCCAGCGCCACGCGGCACCCAAGCCGCTTCAAGCGCCGTATGGCCTGCTTGGCCTTGTCAAAGTCCGTCATCACCGACGTCTCGGTGACTTCGAACTCGATTCGGTGCGCGGCAATGCCGCTATCGCGCACCATCTGGCAGATGTCGTTGAGGGCAACCGTCGACATGAGATCACGGGCTGAAAGATTGAACGACAGACCGATATGTTCGGGCCAGGTCCGCGCGGCTGCCATGGCCTTGCCAAGCAATATTCTGGTCAGCCGGTCAACAAAGCCACCACGCTCGGCAACGCCGATAAACAGATCGGGTGGCACACGCCCCAGCCGCTCACTATCCCAGCGGGCCAGAGCCTCGAAGGCCACGATCTTGTTGCTGTGCATGTCGACCTGGGGCTGATATTCCAGTGACAGTTCGCGCACCAGATCGCTATTGCGCAGCGTATGTTCGATGGCGCCGAGATTTTCCATCTCACGCGACAATTCTTCAGAGAATAGCACAAACCCGCCGCTGCGTTCACGTTTGGCGCGGAACAGCGCAAAGTCGGCGCGCTCGACAATAACCCGGGACTGACGGACATCCCCCATTGCCGGGACCACGCCCATGGATGCGGTTATATGCAACTGGCGACCCTCTATTTCGAAGGGTTCATCGAATATCCTTTGCCATTCTGAAAAGACCGCTTTTATCGATTCCGGATCGCCCTGCTGCTCGAGAATAATCGCAAACTCGTCACTGCCGATACGGGCTGTCAGGCAATCCTGATTGCAAACCTTGCGGAGACGGCCTGCAACCGCCACGAGCAACCCGTTCCCTGTGGCGTTGCCATAAATGTCGTTGATCGCCTTGAACCCATCGAGATCAATCACCGCGACGGCAACGCTTATGTCGGTGCGTCTGAGTGCATCGTCGAGGGCGGAAAAAAAGCGTGAGCGATTGGCAAGGCCTGTCAATCCATCAAAATCGGCGCGCGCCCGTGCCGCGTCGCGCAAAACTTCCGCTGCCAGCCGGGCGCGGATTTCACGTACCGCAATATAGCGCACGATCAGATGTATCACGACCGCACTGACTGTTGAGCCGAGGATCAGGGTCAAAAACTGTGTCTGGACATTCGGTCCGATCTGACCGGCAAAAAACAGCAACGAGCAAAAGCAGATCAGAATACACGGCACGATGATCCGGAACGTGCCGCCAATGACCGCGATCAACACGGGCAGGAGGATGAAATTGTTCAGCCGGTCCACCTGCAGGTGCAAAAGCTGATAGGTATAAATGTTGGCCAGCAGGATCGCGAGGGTTGTCAGATTGATCGCCTCAACCTGCCATAATCTTACCTTTGTCACCCGCCCTGTGGCCCAGAACATTGCGAGGAAGGTTGCCGCCGATGATAGGGCGATGGTGCTGAGCACTGTCTGCATCCATCCCGTTTCCAATCGGGCATGCAAAACTGTCAGCAGCGCATAGTAAGTCGCAGCGGCCACAAGGCTGAGGCGGGAAACCGGCCACCACGCCTCGCCATAGTGCCGCGCAATGTCACCATCGATGCGCACATTGTCGAAAAACCGATTCATCGCGTCGATCTGTTCACGCCAATAGCGTTTGAAACGTTGCATGGATTTCTCCTTCGAAATCAACGCATCGCGATCCGGCTAAGATCGAGAATGGTAGTGATTTCTCCGTCTTTGCGCATGATGCTGGAGACAAGGCCGTCGCCATTTGGTGATGGCAGCAGATTTTCGGACTCCACTGTTGCGATATCGGTCACCGCATCGACAAGAATGCCAAAGGTCCTCTCTTCAAGACTGAGCACCAACACGACATGGGAACTGGTTGCGGATGTCACCCCCTCACCAAGCAGCTTGGCAAAATCGAACACCTGAATGATCTCGCCTCTAATATCGAGAACTCCACAGGCGGCATGGGCCTGATCTGGTATCTCCGTTGTGGGCACCCAGGAGCGGATTTCGCGCACCTGCAAGACATCAATCCCAAATCGGCGATCGCGCGCCTTGAAAGTGACGAATTGGCTCACGCTCGTTGACGCGCTTTGTGCGGCGAGGCGCTCGGGAGCTCCCGAGGCCTCGCCGGGCATTGCGATGGCCGCCGACATCAAAACGCACTCCAGTCCGTATCTACTGCGGCATTGCCCTGAGAGATGTAGGCAGCACGCGCATTATCGCTATTGGGTCTGGAACTGTCTGCAGAGTCTGATCCCGGCGCGTTGGTGGGTGTCAGGGCCGCCCGGCCGTCTGCAATCCGGAAGACCTCAATCACCTTGTCGAGTTCGATCACTTGGGAATCCGTCTGCTCGATAGCTGCGTTGGTCTCTTCGACCAACGCCGCGTTGTGCTGGGTCATTTCATCCATCTGCCGGACGGCCGTGCTGACCTCATCAATTGCGGAGGCCTGCTCGCGGCTCTCGCGTGCAATGCCTTCCATGAGTGTTGAATTATGACGGACAGCCTCAAGCATGGTTTCAAGCTTCTCAGCGGCATTGGCCACGAGCTCGGAGCCACCCGTGACTTCCTCGGCGCTGGCCTCGATCAGCTGCTTGACCTCCGACGATGCCTCAGCGGCGCTTTGCGCCAGACGGCGCACTTCGACGGCCACCACGGCAAAACCCTTGCCGGCTTCGCCGGCCCGCGCTGCTTCCACGGACGCGTTCAAAGCCAGCAGGTTAGTCTGGAAGGCAATATCGTCAATCATGCCGATAATGTTGGAAATCTTCGCTGACGATGCCGTGATACGTTCCATCGCCTGATTGGCTTCCCGCATCACATCGCCGCCTTCTGCGGCGGTCTGACTGACCTGAGCAGACTTCTGATTGGCCTCCTCGGCATTGCGCGCGTTCTCAAGAACGGTCGTTGCAAGCTGTTCCATTGCGGCAGATGTTTCCTCAATGGTGGCGGCCTGTTTGGTGGTGCGTTCCGAAAGATCGTTGGCACCGGACAGAATTTCACCGGTCGCCGACCGCAATGCGCGGGATGTTGTTTTGAGGTGTCCGACAATCTCTGTGAGCTTGTCTGCGACAGCATTTGTATCCGACTTGAGTTTGGCAAAGGCACCTTCATAGTCGCCCTCGACCCGGCTCGTCAGATCGGTGTCCGCCAAAGCGGAGAGAACATCACCGGTTTCCGCAAGGCCGCGATCAACGGTCTCCACCAGGGCATTGACCGAAGTCGCAACACCGGACAAGTCTTCATCGCTCGAAGAGATTTCCACGCGGGTTGTAAAGTCGCCTTTGACAGCGGCAGATGCGACCTCACCCAGGGATGTGATCAGTTCAGCCATATCGTCTGCGCGCCGGCGTGCCTGTTCCTGACGTTCGGCATCCTCGAGGTTCATTTCCTCGATCTTGATCCCGTTTTCCCGGAAGACCTGAACAGCGCGCGCCATGGCGCCAAGCTCATCCTTGTTTTCTGTTCCATCGACTTCAGTTTGAAGATCGCCCTGGGCCAGCCGCGAGATCGTGTCGGTAATTCTTGCAATTGGCTTGGAGATCGAGCGCCCCACAAACCACACTGCCAGAAGCGATGCGCCGCCAACCAAAGCAATCAAAGTCATGATCAGTGAATTGTAGAAATCCTTGGCTGCGTCGTATTCTGCGCCAGCTGCCCGTTTTGCGGCCATTTCTGACTGAACCTGGGCCGAGAAATAGTCTCTGGCCAGCAATGCATTTTCATGCATGTTTCCAAAGGCAGTCGAAAGCGCAATTGCACCGTCTGTATAAGCCGCAAATTCGCTGGCATAGGCTTGCAAATTGTCCTGCATCGTGGCGCGCATGGTCTGACCGACCGGAAGCAGATTGATCGCTCTGGACAGTTCGGGAATCGTCTCGTTGAAGGCATCAATATATTTGGGTGTGCCGCGCAGCATAAAGTCCTTCTCGTGCCGGCGCAGCATCAGCATGATTGCACGGGCTTCAGTGAAGGCTGGGTCGCCATTGTCCTCAGCGCCAAGCTCGGTCTCAATGGCATGAACCGCTGAACGCAGACGCCCCTTCAGTCCGGATTCCGCATCAATGCCAAGTTCTTCGGCCCGTGCGGTCAATTCAGCACCTTCGGTTGTGAGCGGTCCCAGATACTCAACCTGATCCGCAGGCGCGTTTGGCTTGTCGAGATCAGCGGTCACCGTAGCCAGTGCGTTTGAGAGTTCTGTCAGCCGCTCTTCAGACTGCGATAAATTCAACGCCTCAGCAGCCGAAACCAGATGTTCCGCAGTTGTGCTCGCCTGATAGGCCAGCTCCGCCTGGGTGATAGCTGCACGCTCCCGCGCCGCGGCCATACTCAGCACTGTCGATTGATAGATGTAGACAGCACCGATTAGTCCCATGCCAATCCCGGTGATCAGGATGATGGCTGTGATCTTAGTACGAATAGTCAGGTTTTTCATTTTACAGTCCCAACAATATTGATTACTGGGATATACTGTAAGAAATAAGTTCTAATAATTAGTTTATGTAAAATATTGATCGCGACATAATACTGTATAATTGAATATTTTTACTTGAGTGGTGGATGTAAATATATGACCCGCCACGTGGCGCCGTGCCCGCAGGAGGACATCGACCGCAATGCGCTCGCGATATTGAAGGCGCCGGGGCTTTTGCGTAAGTACTTAACGTGATGTAACGTACGATTCGTCCGAATATCGGGGGGTTACAAGCGCAATACAGAAGCTCTTCTCCAAGTATCGAGTCTGTTAAACGCCGCTACAATTCCGCCTAAACTGGTTGGAGCGGGTGCAAAAGGACCCACCGTGCATGCCAAAGATTGAAAGCACCGCAATTGAGCAGGCTTTGGATCGGATTCGCGAAAGCAAGACTTTGGGAGGAGGCTCGCGCCAGTTCGCGCTACTGCATTACGTTGTCGGCGCAGAGCTTGCGGGTAACGGCGAGAACGTTAAAGCCTATTCGATTGCAATCGACGTCCTCGGCCGGGATGAAGACTTTGACCCCAGCACAGACAGCATTGTCCGCGTCGAGTTTAACCGCCTCCGCCAGATGCTGGACATCTACTATCTGACAGAAGGGCGGAACGAAGCCGTACGGATCACAATTCCGAAGGGCTCCTACCGGCCCAGTTTTGCACCCAACACTTCGGATGACACTGGCGACCTCGTGACAAGCCAAACGCAACGCCGCGCTGCCGGCGAAAACTCACTGTTGCGGCGGGTTGGCTATGGTTTTGCCGCCCTTCTGGTGGTCATGCTGATCGGATCGACATCATACTTTCTTCTCAACCAGCAAGCTTCGGGATCCATTGAACGACAAATCCGCGCTGTCGAGCTCACTGTCATGACTCTGTCCGGTGATCAGGCAAGCCAGCCATTGGCTGCCCGGCTGACGGATAGCATTGTCAGCAATATTTCCAGAAGCGGTACTATTTCAGTGCGCTTGTCAGCGTCACCACACTATTCGTCTCTTACAGAAGCGCTCGCGACCTATACGGCACAAGACAACCCCACATTGCTGTTTGCCGGCACATTTACACCGACAGACAATGGCGCAAATCTTCTGACCGGGCTTGTCGAGCCGCAAACCGGCCGGTTCCTTTGGACGCACGATTATTCAATTCCATCAGACGTCGACAGCACGGACATTGCGGCGCTTGCCGACACAATATCTGCGGACGTCCGTCCCGCGCTTATCGGTGCCGCAAAACAAAAGCTCGCAGCACTGCCGATGGAAAGTCTCAATGCGTGGGAGCTTTATCTGCTTTCAACCTACACAGCCGGTGACCGGCTCGCGACCTTGCAGTACGAAAAAGAACGCATCG
>JGI12481J13897_1000651_pt1 | contig 10823 bp, 9 predicted proteins | sample TtaePargueraPR_FD_13897 | JGI IMG/M metagenome (IMG submission 13897)
TGAAAGCTTTGCCGAGCATGGCGCTGATCACATTCGCGACTTCTTCCGTGTATTCCTGCAGATGGCGGTTGTTCTGACGCATGGTGCTGGCAAGCCGATCGTCAAGGTCGGGCGCGTTGCCGGTCAGTTCGCGAAGCCGCGCTCATCAGACAATGAGACGATTGGCGATGTGACGCTGCCAAGCTATCGCGGCGACATCATCAACGGCATCGAATTCGATCCCGCAGCGCGGCAACCGGACCCTGAGCGCCTGATCATGGCCTATCGTCAGTCGGCAGCGACCCTCAACCTTCTCCGTGCATTTGCGTCGGGTGGCTTCGCAAATCTTGAACGTGTTCACGAGTGGACCGTTGGCTTCCTCAGGGATTCCAATTGGTTTCCGGCTTACGAGGACGTGGCAGAAAAAATCGACGACGCAATCAGGTTCATGCGGGCGCTCGGTCTGACAGCTGACAACACGCCTGCATTGCGCGAGACAAAATTCTTCACCAGCCATGAGGCCCTGCTTCTTGGTTATGAAGAGGCTTTGACGCGGCGCGATTCCATTACCGGCGATTATTATGCGACTTCGGGGCATATGCTCTGGATCGGTGATCGAACCCGCCAACCCGATGGCGCACACGTTGAGTATTTCACCGGCATCAAGAACCCCGTTGGTATCAAATGTGGCCCGAGCCTGAGTACGGATGATCTCAAGAAGTTGCTAGACACGTTGAACCCGAGCAACGAGGCTGGTCGGATCACGCTGATCGGCCGGTTCGGAGCTGACAAGGTTGAAGAGCATTTGCCGCGCCTCATTGAGGCGGTCAAGGAAACGGGGCAGAAAGTTGTCTGGTGCACCGATCCGATGCATGGCAACACCATCAAGGCATCCAACGGGTACAAGACCCGTCCGTTCGATCAGGTTCTTTCCGAGGTGAAGTCTTTCTTCGCGGTTCATCGCGAAATGGGAACATACGCTGGTGGCGTGCATGTCGAGATGACCGGCAAGGATGTAACAGAATGTGTCGGCGGCGTGTCGGCTGTGACCGAGGCTGATCTGTCCAACCGCTATCACACCCACTGCGATCCGCGCCTCAACGCCAGCCAGGCTTTGGAACTGGCCTTCCTGGTCGCGCATGAAATCGCCCAGCAGCGGCCACCGAAACAGGGGCGTGCTGTCGCACAGTAACACCAAACGGGCGTTTCGGCGTGCGGATAAGGCCTTAGCGGAACATTAACCCTAATCGATCATAAACGATCCGGGATAGTCCAGTGATCCAACTGCTCCGGAGGTTCTATGTTTCGCTTGGTTCCGGCTCTTGCCACCGCTCTTGCAGCGCTTTGCACCACATCGGCAGCACTTGGCGCCGATTATGGCGACGGCGGCCTTCGCGGGTCATTGCCCTCAAATTGGGGGGATTTGAGCGACGCGGGTGATCCGCTCGAGTTCGAATTTGGTGTGCGTTACAATTATTCCATGGGCAACCGCTCCATGGTCGAAAATGGCAATTCCTATCAGATCAACGATAGCACCCACACGATTGAAGCCTATGGTCGCATCGATGATTTCTCGACCGGATCATACCTGAAGGGGCATGCCGGATATTCGGCCATCTATGAAGGCGATAACACCACACCGCTGACAGTCATCAGCCGTCCGGTCGATAGCGGCCGTCTCGTCTATGCCACGGCGGATTTTGGTTACCTTGCCTTCGGCGATGGCGATTTCAATTGGGGTCCGTTCATCGGCTATCATTATTCCGGCACGCAGTCGTCGGTCGGCATCGTAAATGAATCCGTCAATGTCGATATGCATGTGGCGCGTCTTGGCGTGGCCGCAAAAGGCGAGGTGGGCGACGGGGTCAACCTGGCAGCAGAGGTGGCGCTGGTGCCCTACAGCCTGCAGTCAGGCAGCGCCCAGAACGGTGACAACTTCAATGCCAATCTGTTCGGCGCACAGGGTGAGGTTTCATTGGATTTCCAGCCGTATGACAGCTTCGTCGTCAGCCTAGGTGCACGCGCCTCATATCTCACGGATGATTTCGGCGCAGCAGGTACCGACCATTCGACGGATTTCCGCGCCGGTGGCTTCCTCGGCGTCGGGTACAGATACTAAGCCCATCCCTGCGGACTGGTTTCAGCCATTGTAAGCTTGCCCATAAAAGGCAAGCGCGATAAGTCTTGCGCCGTTTTCAAGGCAGGAACTCCCCGGTGACCGATAAACTGACCATCGCACTGGCCCAGCTTAATCCCACGGTTGGTGCCATAGAGGGCAATCTCGCATTGGCGAAAGACGCGGTCGACAAGGCCGTGAACGCCAATGCCGATATCCTGATGTTCACCGAACTGTTTCTCACTGGCTATTTCCCGGATGACTTGTTCTTCAAACCACAGTTCGTAACCGATGCAATTGCAGCGCTCGATGCCCTGGTTGCTTATGGCCGGGAAACTGACGTTAGCCTGCTGATCCCGACGGTCTGGCGGGATGGTGAAATCCTCTACAACGCTGTCGTGCAGGCCGAGGGCGGCGAGATCAAGGGCGTGGGTTACAAGTACGAATTGCCCAACACTGATGTGTTTTACGAAAAGCGCTATTTCCAACCCGGGCCATTGCCCGAGCCCTTCACGATCAAGGGCGTCAAAATCGGGGTGCCGATTTGCGAGGATATCTGGTGGCAGCCGGTCTGCACCGAACTGAAAGCCAGGGGCGCGGAACTGCTGCTCTGCCCGAACGGTTCGCCCTATTGGCGCAACAAGCATCACATCCGTCGCGAACTTATTCGCGACCGGATCAAGGAAACCGGATTGCCGATCCTCTATCTCAATCAGGTTGGCGGGCAGGACGAGTTGGTGTTCGACGGTGCCTCGTTCGGCATGGATGCGTCAGGCAATCTGGCCTTCGAAGGTGAATCCTTTAAGGAAGACTTTGTCGTAAGTACTTGGACAAAAAAGGATAATACCTGGACCTGTGCAGACGGTCCGATGGTCAACCTTGTCTCGGTCGATGAAGCGCCCTGGCGTGCCTGTGTTCTTGGGCTGCGTGATTATCTCAAAAAGAACGGATTCAAACAGGTTGTGCTCGGGCTGTCCGGCGGCATCGATTCCGCCGTGGTGGCGGCAATCGCGGTGGATGCGATTGGGGCTGACAATGTGCATTGTGTCATGATGCCGTACCGCTACACGTCAAAGGACAGCCTCCAGGATGCCGAGGATTGCGCCAATAATCTCGGCGTGCGCTACGATGTGGTCGCGATTGGCGAACCTGTCGACAAGGCGCTGGAGGAGTTGCAACCCGTCTTCGGCAACCGGGCCGAAGACGTCACCGAAGAAAACATCCAGTCACGCATGCGTGGCACGATCTTGATGGCTATTTCCAACAAGCTCGGTTCAATGCTGCTGACAACCGGCAACAAGTCGGAGATGGCCGTTGGCTATGCCACAATCTATGGCGACATGAATGGCGGCTTCAACCCGATCAAGGATTTGCTGAAAATGCAGGTCTATCATCTGGCCGACTGGCGCAATGCGCATATGCCGGATGACTGTCTCGGGCCGGATGGTGTGGTGATTCCACCGTCGATCATATCCAAAGCCCCGAGCGCCGAATTGCGCCCCGACCAGACCGATCAGGACAGCTTGCCGCCTTATCCGGTGCTCGACGCCATTCTTGATGCGATGGTTGAGCAGGAGAAGTCGGTCGCAGAGATCGTCGACCTCGGTTTCGATTACGATCTCGTCAAGCGCATCGAAAAGCTGCTCAACATTGCCGAATACAAGCGCCGGCAGGCCGCGCCGGGCGTCAAGCTGACCCAAAAAGCCTTCGGGCAGGGCCGCAAGTACCCGATCACCAACGGCTATCGCGACAGGAGCGGCGCATGACTGTCGTACGCTTCGCACCGTCGCCCACCGGCCATATCCATATCGGCAACGCCCGTCCGGCGCTGTTCAACTGGCTTTATGCCAAACAGACAAACGGCACCTTCATCCTGCGGTTCGATGATACGGACGTTGAGCGGTCGAAACAGGAATATGCCGACGCCATCGAAGCGGATTTGCGCTGGCTGGGCATCGAGCCGGATCGCATCGAGCGGCAGTCGAGCCGGTTTGATCGCTACAATGCCGTGCGGGATCAGCTTATTGCCAGCGGACGGCTTTATCCCTGTTACGAAACCCCCGATGAACTCGACCGCCGCCGCAAACGCGCCCGGGCAATTGGGCGGCCACCGATCTATGATCGGGCAGCACTCGAGTTAACCGACGAAGATCGTGCAAAACTGGAAGCGGAGGGCCGCAAACCCCATTGGCGCTTCAAACTCGACGGTCGACCGGTGACCTTTTCGGACCTCGTGCGGGGCGAGCAAACCGTCAATACCTCATCCATGTCAGATCCTGTCCTGATCCGCGCAGATGGTTCGTATCTTTATACTTTGCCGTCGGTTGTGGATGACATCGATATGGGTGTCACCCACATCATCCGTGGCGAAGACCATATTTCCAATACCGGCGTGCAAATCGAGGTGTTCGAAGCCCTCGGGGCGACACCGCCAGCATTTGCACACCACAATCTTTTGACGGACGAAACCGGCAAGGGGCTTTCCAAGCGGTTGGGTTCTCTATCGATTTCCGATCTCAGAGCCAAGGGCTATGAACCGCTGGCGGTCGCGGTGATGGCCAGCCTCACCGGAACGAGTGCGGCAATCGAACCGGTAGCCTCGATTGATGAACTGGCCAGCCGCTTTGATATGACATCCAGCTCACACGGCGCGGCCCGCTATGATCCGGTGGAACTGGATAGTCTCAATGCCCGCATGCTGCACACCATGCCCTACGCGGAGGCCGCAGAGCGCCTCGCGGAGTATGGGCTGGACGATGAAGCGCTTTGGCTGGCGCTGCGCGAAAACCTGGTGCGGTTTCCCGACATTGTTGAATGGGCGAAGCTCATTTCAGGGCCGGTTACGCCTGTGATTGCCGATGAAGACAGGGCTTTCATCACCGAAGCAGCAACGCTGCTGCCTGAGGAGCCGTGGGACGAGATGACCTGGAGTGTCTGGACAAATGCCCTCAAGGAATCGTCCGGACGTAAGGGCAAGAGTCTCTTCCTGCCGCTACGGCTGGCGCTCACAGGACGCAGCGACGGGCCGGAGCTTAAGACCCTTCTGCCGCTGATTGGACGTAAGGCGTGTCTGGCCCGACTAGCCTGACTTTTTTGCCGCCGACATCAAATGTCTTGAGATCCGCTGATGCAATGGGTGCGCGGAAAGGCGCTACGGGCGCAGCTTCGCCGGGACGCACCGGACGCCGGCGGGGCAGGGGCACATGGATCACTTCAGCCACAACACGTTCGACCGGACGGCGCGGATCGCGTTGCGGCAAGGGGAAGTTGAGATCGTTGAATTCGATCATTGCCCGTGATTGTTCATCGGATGTTGAAGCTGAAATAACGACCGCGCCATAATCGATCTGCTGCTTGCAGGTGCAGGCCTGATCATACTCGGACCGATAGCGGAAGGCATTTTCCAGCGCGCGATAGGGCTCACCATTGAGGTTGACCATATCATCCGCGTCCTCGCCGGGATTGCGGTAGTAATAAAGTTCGACCTCAGACCCGGGACATTGCGAGACGCACTGGCTGGCATCCTGCTGCAAATATTCCCCCACAGTGGAAAAGCTCACCGGCCAGTAATAGCCATCACATTTGCGCACGCAGACGGTTCTGAGCGTCGACATGTTGCCGAATCCGTAGTCATAAAACGGGTCCTCGACGAAATCGTTGCCATTGCCAAACAAACGGTCGAACAGATTGCCAAATGAGCGCTGGTTGGGGTCCGTCTCGATCACGCGACCGCTCGATCCTATACCGCAGCCAAAACGGGCGATCTGTTGCAGCGTCAGTTCGCGCTGTTGCGCGACCGCCTGTCCGGTTTCGACCCGGGCGGCGAGATTGTTGTAGTCGTTGCGACCGCGATTGATGCCGCGCGCCAGGTTGCGGCATTCGCGTGACAGGCGCTGCTGAGCGCGAAGCGCCTCGGCGCACCCGCCGCGCACGAACCGGCTTTCAACATCCTGAAGCGCGGCTGCAACCTCGCGTAACTGTTGCGTGTTGCGCTGTAGGGAGCGGAAATCGCGGTTGCGGTTGAGCGAGTTGAGAGATGAGGCAAGCGTTGAGCAGTTCTGGGACTGCGCAAAGGCAATCCGGGTGTCAACAAGTCCGACCAGCAGAGCGAGCGCGACCAGTAACAAGCGAACCATATATGTTGCGCGTGCGTTCATGCCGCGGGCATTTCCCCCAATGGAATCGGGATTGAGAATACAGACCAGCCCGGATTATGAATAAACTTATGATAAACATTCGCTTAAATCGCGTCCGCCCGCGGCGTTCGACCGCAGCTAACAGCCAGGAACTGAGATTGATATGAAACTCGCAACCCTGAGAAACGGCAAGCCGGACGGTCAGCTCGTCGTTGTGACGCGGGATTTGACGCGCTTCGTGTCCGCCGGACGGTTTGCGCCAACGCTACAGGCCGCCCTGGATGATTGGGATGCGGTGGCGCCTAAACTGCAGGCACTCAGCGATGAATTGAATGCAGGCGGTGTCGCCAGCCAGCCGTTTGAACCGGCAAATGCGCTGGCACCGCTGCCGCGCGCATATCAGTGGATCGATGGCGCCGGATTTCTGGGGCATCTGGAGCGTGTGCGTTCGCTCAAGGGGTCGAAAGACGAAGAATTGCAGGACGATAGGCCGCTTCTCTATCAGGGTGGTTCTGACACTCTGAGCGCGCCGACTGACCCCATCCGCATCCCCGAGGAAAATCTTGCAACCGATTTTGAGGCCGAGGTTGCTGTCATCACCGGTCCGGTGCCGATGCGGGCTACGCGGGAGGAGGCGAGGGCCGCGATCCGGCTTGTGACCATATGCAACGATGTGTCCCTTCGCCGCCTGGTTCTGGACGATCTCAAGAACGGGTTCGGCTTTTTTCATGCCAAACCCTCCACATCCTTTGCCCCGATCGTCGCGACACCTGATGAGTTGGGGGACATATGGCGCAACAACCGTCTTCACGCCCGCGTTCGGGTGATGGTGAACGACACGCTCTATGGCCAGCCGAATGCCGGCATCGACATGCATTTCGATTTTGCCGACCTCATAGTCGCAGCGACCAACACGCGAGCACTGGGTGCGGGGACGATTGTCGGTTCGGGCACCATTGCCAACCGGCATGAGGAAGTGCTGCCCATCAAACGCGACGGTATCGGCTTTGCGTGTATCGCCGAAGCCAGAACGGTGGAGAAACTGCAATTCGGTGAAGTGCGGACAGGGTTCTTGAACCCCGGCGATTCAATCAACATTGCCGCTTTCGACAGCGAAGGCCGCACTTTGTTTGGCGAGATCCAGCAAAAGGTGGAACTGGCGACTGGCGCGGTGTCACCTTAAGCCACCCTCACGCATCTGTGATCATTTCCGTTCAAATTGTGTCCGGTCGTTTCAATATATAAGACAATTTGATCACTACTTATGGCCTTGCTCGTAAGCCGGGGACGCGGTTGCATGTGGCCTTCGGCGTATATTCTTTGGTGCACAGACCTCACCGGCTCGGTGGTGATTGGAGAGGAACAGGAATGAATTTGAAACGTATGACTACTTTCGCGGTTCTCGGTGTGGTGGCAGCTGGCCTGACCGCGCCTGTCATCGCGCAGGATATGCTGATGGGCGCAGACGCCATCGAACGGCGTCAGGAACTTATGAAGTCCAACGGCATGACGCTACGCGGCGCGCGCGGGGCCAGTGGAGACGAAGCCATTGCTGCGGCTGAGACCCTTGTCAGCAATTTCGCAGAGCTTGGCGATCTCTGGCCGGCGGATTCGATGGAAGGCGACACAAAGGCCCGCCCTGAAATCTGGAACGAAGACGGTTCGCTGAGTGAAGGTTTCCTGACGGCATACAACAATGCCTCGTCTGCTGCCGATGCTTTGCTTGCTGCCGCGCAAAGTGGCGACGCCGAAGCCTTTGGCGCGGCGTTTGGCGCGATGGGTGGTTCTTGCGGTGCCTGCCACCAGAGCTATCAGTTCGACTAACCCGATCTCTGTCCCTAACCTGAAGGCGGTCTCGGCGAGACCGCCTTTTTTTAATCCAATCGCACTAGGCTGCCGTACCATAAGCAACCAAACGCAAAATAGTGGGAAGCAGCAATGGATCGCACCGTCGTAGTCACTGGAGTTTCAACCGGCATCGGTTGGGGCATTACAAAGGTTTTGACGGAGAACGGCTTTCACGTTTTCGGCTCCGTGCGCAAAAAGGCGGATGCGGACCGGTTGTCCAAGGAATTCGGCGATGCCTACACGCCGTTGATCTTCGATGTCACCGACGCCGCAGCTGTCGGGAAAGCCGCCAAGCTTGTTGCGGACAAGCTGGATGGCCGCACCCTGACAGGTCTTGTGAACAATGCCGGTGTCAGTTTTGGCGGACCGTTGCAGCATCTGCCGCTTGAAAGTTTCGAAAAGCAGCTTGAGGTCAACCTGACAGGCGTTCTGACCACTACCCAGGCCTTCGCGCCGCTGCTTGGCACTGATCTTAAACGCAAAGGTGAGCCGGGACGCCTGTTCAATATCGGGTCCATTGGCGGCCGCAATGCGTTCCCCTTCACCGGGCCTTATCACACCACAAAATTCGGCCTCGAGGGCTTTACCGAATCCCTTCGGCGCGAACTGATGCTCTATCGTATCGATGTCGTGCTGATTGCCCCGGGGAGCATCGCAACACCAATATGGGACAAGGCTGAAAAGCAGGACACCTCGAAGTACAAGAAAACCGGCTATGCCGCTGCCATTGAAAGTGTATTCGCCGAGCGTGCGAAACTCGCGGACGCCGGTTTGCCGCCTGAAAGCGTCGGCGAGGTTATCCTGAAAGCGATGAATGCGCACAAGCCCAAGGTGCGTTATGTTGTTGCCAGAAACCCGTTCGAGATTTTTCTCGGCGAGCGGCTGCCGCGCCGCTGGGTGGACGCCATCATCGCCAAGCGGCTGGACATGAAACCTTTACGCTGACTCTCGCAGCGCGGAGAAAATGCTTGATTTTGGTGGATATCGCCGTCATTGTCCGCGCCCATGAGAACCGTTAACCCGATCTGCATTATCGGCTGCATCATTATCCGCTAACCTTTTCGGTGGCGGCACGGTTTTCTGTATTCTCTTTCAGAACGTAATCCGAGCCTGCCACCGGCAGACGATTTGCCATGGCTTGAGACAAGAAGATGACCTCGGACGCAGAAGTGACATTGAAGTTCTACGACACGCTATCGCGCGAAAAGCGGGTGTTTGAGCCGCTCGATCCCGACAATGTGCGCATGTATGTGTGCGGACCGACGGTCTATGACTATGCCCATATCGGCAATGCGCGCCCGGCCATCGTGTTCGATGTTCTGTTCCGGCTGCTGCGCCATGTCTATGGCGAAGACAAAGTCACCTATGTGCGCAACATCACCGATGTCGATGACAAGATCATCGACCGCGCGCGTCGCGATAATCCGGATATGGAGCTTAATGAAGCCATCCGCGCCGTCACCGAGCGGACCGCGGACCAGTATCAAAAGGATGTAACGGCCCTCGGGTGCCTTGAGCCCACCGTTCAGCCGCGCGCGACCGAAAATATTGCGGAGATGCAAGTGCTGATCGGGTCACTGATCCAGCGTGGCAATGCTTATGTGGCTAATGGCGAGGTGCTTTTCGATACCAAATCGATGCCGGACTATGGCGGCCTGTCGAAGCGTAATCTCGACGAGCAGCAGGCCGGTGCACGCATCGCCGTTGAGGCGCACAAGAAAAATCCGGCCGATTTCGTGCTCTGGAAGCAATCCGCCGACGATGAGCCGGGCTGGGATAGCCCGTGGGGCCGGGGACGGCCGGGCTGGCATATCGAGTGCTCCGCCATGAGCGAACGCTATCTCGGCCAGGAGTTTGACATACATGGCGGCGGCCTCGACCTCATCTTCCCGCACCACGAGAACGAGCTCGCCCAGTCGCGTTGCGCCCATGGCTCAGAAAAAATGGCCAACTTCTGGATGCACAACGGCTTTTTGCAGGTCGAAGGCAAGAAGATGTCCAAGTCCGAGGGTAACTTCATCACCATCAACGAGCTGCTGGAGACGGAGAAATTCGGCGGCCGTAAATGGCCGGGTGAAGTGCTGCGACTGGCGATGCTGATGACGCATTATCGGGAGCCGATTGATTTCAGTGTGCGTAAGCTCGAGGAAGCCTTGGCAGTTCTCGACCGCTGGGAACGTCAGGCGGGCGATGCCAAAGTAGACAAGCCCGATATAGAAAGTCTGATGCTGCTCAGCGATGATCTCAGCACACCGCAGACAATCATGCGTGTCCACGAGTTGATGGGCAATCCGGAGACAGTGCCAACCGGTTTGGCTGTGTTGTCGGTGCTTGGCGTAAACGCAGTTCGCACGCAAGCTCAGGGTGATACCGCCGTTGCCGAAGCCGTCGATGCTCGCCTAGAAGCTCTCAATGCAAAAGACTTCGCCAAAGCCGATGAAATCCGAGCCGAACTCTTGGAGCAGGGCATCCAACTTATGGATTACAAAGACCCTGATACCGGCGATCGCAAGACAAAGTGGGAGATCAAGCGATGAGTGAAACCCTCACCGGTGGCTGCCAGTGTGGCGCCGTGCGGTTTGCCACCAAGCTGATAGGCCGCCCCTCCATCTGCCATTGCCGCATGTGCCAGAAAGCGTTTGGCAGCTTCTTCGGCCCGTTGGTCACCAGCCATGACGGGCACTGGACGCGTGGCGAGCCGAAATGGTTCCAGAGCTCGGATCGCGCCCGCCGCGCCTTTTGCG
>JGI12481J13897_1000684_pt1 | contig 10227 bp, 9 predicted proteins | sample TtaePargueraPR_FD_13897 | JGI IMG/M metagenome (IMG submission 13897)
CGATCATCTCTACGACCCCGAGAAACACCCCATCGTAACGGCGGCCTCCTGCACGACCAATTGCCTCGCCCCAGTGGTCAAGCCGATCCACGATGAGATTGGCATCGTCCATGGATCGATCACGACCATCCACGACCTGACCAACACCCAGGTCATCGTCGATGCGCCGCACAAGGACCTGCGCCGCGCCCGCTCGGCAGTGACATCGCTGATCCCGACGACGACCGGATCGGCCACGGCTATCGGCCTGATCTATCCCGAGCTCCAAGGCAAGTTGAACGGCCATGCCATTCGTGTGCCGATGCTCAATGCGTCCATCACCGACTGCGTGTTCGAGGTGGCGCGGCCGACGACAGCCGAAGAAGTCAACGCCATCCTCAAACGCGCGTCCGAGGGGCCGCTCGCCGGCATTCTCGGCTATGAAGAACGGCCGCTCGTCTCCGTCGACTATCGTGGCGATATCCGTTCCTCGATCGTCGACGCCTTGTCGACGATTGTCGTGAACGGTACCCAGGTCAAAATCTATGCCTGGTACGACAATGAAATGGGCTACGCGTGCCGGTTGGCCGAGCTTACCGCCAAGGTCGCCAACGCGGTGAGCGGGTTAACACCGCAGAAAATGAGTGCCTAACCTCCAATGAACACCCGGGCATATGCCATCGTCACCGGCGCCTATTGGGGCCAGACCGTCACCGACGGGGCCCTGCATATGCTGGTGCTGCTCCATTTCTACACGCTCGGCTTTACGCCGTTTCAGATCGCGTTGCTGTTCGTACTTTACGAACTGATGGGCGTGGTCACCAATTTGCTCGGTGGCTGGATCGCCGCGCGGTTCGGCCTCAACTCAACGCTCTATGCCGGACTGACCTTGCAGATTGCCGCGTTGGCCGCCCTGGCGGCACTCGACCCCGGCTGGCCGCCACTTTGGTCGGTCACTTATGCCGTCGTCATCCAAGGTGTCGCGGGCGTTGCAAAGGATCTCACCAAAATGAGCTCCAAAAGCGCCATCAAACTGATCGTCCCGGAAGATGCCAGCGGGGCCCTGTTCAAGTGGGTGGCCGTGTTGACCGGTTCGAAGAACGCGATGAAGGGGGCGGGATTCTTCTTGGGCGGCTTCCTGCTGGCGAGCCTCGGCTTCGTCTCAGGCCTGTTACTACTTGCAGGCTGCCTGGGGGCGATCCTGCTCCTGACCCTTGTCCTGCTACCCGGCGGGATGGGCCGCACCAAATCAAAGGCGCCATTGAAGTCGATCCTGGCCAAGGAACCAGCCATCAACCTTCTGTCGCTGGCGCGATTTTTTCTGTTCGGCGCACGCGACATCTGGTTCGTCGTCGGCGTGCCCATCTTCCTTTACGAGGTCGCAGGTTGGACCTTTATCGAAGTCTCGTCGTTCCTTGCCCTTTGGGTGGTCGGCTATGGCATCGTTCAGGCCGCCGCTCCGAAATTCATTCAAAGCTCGACCGACGGGCTTCGCTCCGAAGTGCGCGCCGCGCGCATTTGGGTATTCTTACTCGCCATGCTTCCCGCGGCGCTCGCGCTCGGTCTCTTCCAGATTATTTCTTTCGATCAACTCACCGGCGAAAGCATCACGTCCGCAGCAGAATCGTCACATTTGATCGGCCCCGGCCTCGCGATCATTATCGGTCTTGGCTTATTCGGCGCGGCGTTCGCAGTGAACTCCTCCCTTCATTCTTATCTCATCCTCGCCTACAGCAGCGCCGAAAAGGTCGCCATGGATGTCGGTTTCTATTACATGGCCAACGCGGCAGGCCGTCTTGCCGGCTGTCTGCTCTCGGGTCTTGCATACCAGCTTTACGGTGTGCTCGGCTGTCTGCTCGCCTCCTTCGCCTTCCTGATTGTTAGTTGGCTGATTAGCCTTGCCCTGCCCACATCGTTACATCGAACGGCGCCACTCCAGGCCGCTCAATAAGAAACGGACCTATCCATGACCAACGGAACCAACGTGGCGGAAGCCCCGCACTCCCCGCCGGCTGGCGGCATCGGCTTCTTCGAGAAATGGCTGTCCGTGTGGGTGGCGCTGTGCATTCTCGCCGGTATCGTGCTCGGCAACGTGGTGCCGGACCTGTTCGCAATCCTTGCCGACCTCGAATATGCCTCGGTCAATCTGCCCGTCGCCGTCCTCATTTGGGCGATGGTCTATCCCATGATGGTCAATGTCGACTTTGCCAGTCTCAAGCATATCGGCGACCGGCCGAAGGGCCTCGTTGTCACCGTTATCGTCAATTGGCTGATCAAACCGTTCACCATGGCGGCGCTTGGTGTTTTGTTCTTCGAGGTCCTGTTCGCCGACATGCTCAATCCGGCAGACGCCCAGCAATATATCGCCGGGCTGATCCTGTTGGGCGCCGCGCCCTGCACGGCGATGGTCTTCGTGTGGAGCCAGCTTACGCGCGGCGACGCCACTTATACGCTGGTGCAGGTCTCGGTGAACGACGTCATCATGATTTTCGCCTTCGCGCCCATTGTCGCTTTCTTGCTCGGTGTTACCGACATCGTCGTGCCGTGGGAAACGCTGCTGCTGTCGGTCGTCCTCTATGTGGTCATCCCCCTTGCGGCCGGCGCCCTCACCCGCAAGTGGCTCGTCGGCCATGCCGCCCGTGGCGAAAGCGGCGAAGCAGTGGTCGCCCGCTTCACGGGCATGGTCAAACCGTTTTCGGTACTCGGCCTGTTGGCGACCGTCGTGTTGTTATTCGGGTTTCAGGGTCGGATCATCCTCGACAATCCCCTCCTCATTGCTCTGATTGCCGTACCGCTAGTCATCCAGTCCTACGGCATTTTCCTCATTGCCTATGTCGGCGCGCGGGCCTGGAAAATCCCCTTCAACGTCGCCGCCCCCTGCGCTCTCATCGGCACCTCCAATTTCTTCGAACTGGCGGTCGCCGTCGCCATCAGCCTGTTCGGTCTCAATTCCGGCGCGGCGCTCGCCACCGTCGTCGGTGTACTTGTCGAGGTGCCGGTCATGCTGTCCCTGGTCGCGTTCGCCAACCGTACGCGAGGATGGTTCCCATCCGCATAGCGGTCATGCACCGACGGAATCCAAGCGGGGTTTGACGAACCGCGCCGGTTTCAACACACTCCAATCGCCCCTACATAAGGCGTATAAAATTAGAGGTGTCCCTATGCCGCTCAGCAATGCAGTTTCCCGCAAAGCCATCCACACGCGCGAAATTCAATGTCGCGGATATCAGCGCGACGACGGGCTGTGGGACATCGAGGGGCACCTGGTCGACACCAAGGCCTATTCCTTCGAGAACCAGGACCGTGGCATGGTTGGCGCCGGACAGCCGATCCACGACATGTGGGTGCGCCTGACCGTCGATGACGATCTCGTCGTCCGCGAAGCCGAGGCCACGACCGACGCCTCTCCCTTCGCCATCTGCGGCAACATCACCGGGCGCATCAAGGAACTGGAGGGTCTCACCGTCGCCAAGGGCTGGACCAAGCAGGTGCACGCGCGCCTCGGCAACACCCTCGGCTGCACCCACATCACGCATATGCTGACCGGCCCGCTGGCGACCACGGTTTTTCAGACCATCATGCCCATCAAGAACCGGCGCACCTGGGAAGAAGGCGTAAAGCCCAAGGAAAAACCCTTCGTCATCGATACCTGCCACGCCCTCGCCAGCGACGGCGAGGTGGTCAAATCCCGTTGGCCCGAGTTCTATACGGGCGACGACAAAAGCTGATCGGAAGCTAGTCTTCCTCCGGAGTTCGTGCCGTAACGCTGAACGCGTGGATGGGGCCGGCCAGCTCATCCGCCATTTCCGCATAGACCATACGCTGCCGTTCGAGCCGGGATTTGCCGCTGAAGGCCTCGGAAACGATCGTTACCCGGAAATGGGATTCGCCGCCGTCGCGGGCACCGGCATGACCGGCATGGAGATGGGATTCGTCGATAATCTCCAGTTTTTGCGGCGAAAATGCCTCGGTAAGCTTGTTGCGGATTGTGTCGGCGACTTTCACGGCTAAATATCCAGGTAAGAAATGCAAAAGATGCCCAGAACGGGCGAAAAACGAACGGTTTCAGTCACCTGCAGTCTGGTCATTTCTTGCCACCCGCCGGTCGACCAACCATAGTTATCTTATGACAAGACGGAAAACCAGCTTCCGCGAGCAGCTCGACGAGAGCGAATACCGGCCGTGCGAATGGCCGGGCTGTCCCGAGCGGGCCGGCTACCGGGCGCCAAAATCCCGGGACGCGCTGCGCAGTTACAAATGGTTCTGCCTGGAGCATATCCGCGCCTACAACAGCGCGTGGAATTTCTACGAAGGCATGTCCGATGAAGAGGTGGAAAAGCTGGTCCGCGCCGACACCACCTGGAATCGTCCCTCTTGGCCGCTTGGCTCCAATGGCGAGGGGCAAAAAAACCGTTACAACTGGGCCGGTTTTGGTACAATACATGATCCTTTCGACCTATTCGAGGACGCTGCGGACTACCGTTCGCCCGGCTCACAACATCTGTCTGAGCCCGAACGCAAGGCCGCGCGTATTCTCGACCTCGAAGCCCCCTTCACCGTCAACGAGGTGAAAGCCCGGTATAAGGTGCTGGTTAAACGCTACCACCCGGACGCGAACGGCGGTGACAAGGCGGCGGAAGAAAAAATTAAGCGGATTAACGGGGCCTACGAGACCCTAATGAAGAGCCTGATTACCGGGCGACACCAAAGGACACCGGATAAACAGCATGACGACGACAAGCACAAACCCTGAAGGCCCGACCTTTCCCTTCGACGCCCCCGACATCACCGTGTCGGTGCGCCAGATGTTCGGCATCGACAGCGACATGGAAGTCCCCGCGTTCAGCGAGAATTCCGAATACGTCCCTGCGACCGACGACAACTACCGCTTCGACCGCGAAACGACCATGGCCATCCTCGCCGGCTTCGCGCATAACCGGCGTGTCATGATCCAGGGCTATCACGGCACCGGCAAGTCGACCCACATCGAACAAGTGGCATCGCGCCTCAACTGGCCGTGCATCCGGGTCAACCTGGACAGCCATATCAGCCGTATCGATCTGGTCGGCAAGGACGCCATCGTGTTGAAAGACGGACAGCAGGTGACGGAATTCCGCGAAGGCATTTTGCCGTGGAGCCTGCAAAATCCGGTGGCGCTGGTGTTCGACGAATACGACGCCGGCCGTCCGGACGTGATGTTCGTCATTCAGCGTGTCCTGGAAGTCGAGGGCAAGATGACCCTGCTCGACCAGAGCCGGGTGATCCATCCCCACCCCTATTTCCGGCTGTTCGCCACCGCCAACACGGTCGGTCTCGGCGACACCACCGGGCTTTATCACGGCACGCAACAAATCAACCAGGGCCAGATGGACCGTTGGAACATCGTCACGACCCTGAACTATCTCGAGCATGATGCGGAAACGGAAATCATCGCCGCCAAGGTGCCGTCGCTCGCCACCAAGGAAGGCCGCGAGACGGCCAGCAAGATGGTCGAGCTTGCCGACCTGACGCGGACCGGGTTCGTCAACGGCGACATCTCGACGGTCATGTCGCCGCGGACGGTCATCGTGTGGGGCGAGAACGCGCAAATCTTCGGCGACGTCGGCTTTGCCTTCCGTCTGACCTTCCTCAACAAGTGCGACGAGGTGGAGCGGCCGATCATCGCCGAATACTACCAGCGCTGCTTCGGTGAGGAATTGCCGGAATCGGCAGCCAACATCACGATGGCCTAACGGTCGGTTGAAGATCGGCGGATAAAACACATGGCAATCGATCAGGAAAATCAGGACCTGATCAAACGGGTCACGGAAGCGACGCTGAAAGCGGTGTCGGCGCGTGATGACGTATCGGTGTCCTTTGCCCCCGGGGCCCATGGCCTCGCCATCGGCCCCGAAGGGGGACAGGCGCGCCTGCCGGCGCCGTCGCGGCAATTCGACGGCGAAGACCTCAACGTGCTGCGCGGCGAGGCCGACGCGGCGGCGCTCCGGCTGCGCTACCATGACGAAACGCTGTACCGGCAGCAGGTGCCCCAGGAAGCGGGCAGCGCCTCGCTGTTCGACGCCGCCGAGCAGGCCCGGGTCGAAGCGCTGGGCGCGCGCCAGTTGGCGGGCGTCGCCAAGAACCTGCATGAGTTCCACGACGCCGATTGCCGCGACAAAGGCTATCACCAGGCGACCGACCGCGAGATGAGCCAGATGACCGACGCGGTGGCGTTGCTGCTGCGCGAGAAGCTCTCAGGTACGCCGGTGCCCGCGTCGGGCAAGCCGCTCGCCGATTTGTGGCGCAGCTGGGTCGACGAAAAGATCGGCAAGCAGATGAGCACCCTGCAACGCCAGATCCACGATCAGGAAGCATTCGGCGATTCGCTCAAGGATATTCTCGACCTCTTGGACCTATCGCCCGAAACCTCCGAGTCCGAAAGCCAGGAAGGCGGCGACGACAATCAGGACCAGGAGTCCCAGGATCAGGAGAACCAGGAAGGCGCCGACGCGCAATCCCAGGACGGCGATCAGGATTCCGAGCAGATGGAGATGGATTCCGACGGAATGGATTCCGAGTCGGAAGACGAAATGGAAACCATGATGGACCCCTCCGAACTGGAGGAAGACCCGTCGGTGACCATGCGCGGCAAGCCCATGCGGCCCGAATTCGGCGAGGGCCACGTGGAGATGTACCAGGCCTTCACCACCGAGTTCGACGAAACCATCAGCGCCGACGCTCTGTGCGATCCGGAAGAACTCACGCGCCTGCGCGCGCAACTGGATCAGCAGCTGGTCCACATGCAGGGCGTGGTGTCGCGCCTCGCCAACCGGCTGCAGCGCCGCCTGATGGCGCAGCAACAGCGCTGGTGGGAATTCGATTTGGAAGAAGGCTTGCTCGATGCCGGACGGCTGGCCCGCGTGGTCGTCGATCCGCGTCATGCCCTGTCCTACAAGGTCGAGAAGGAAGCCGACTTCCGCGATACGGTGGTCACACTACTGATCGACAATTCCGGCTCCATGCGCGGCCGGCCCATTTCCGTCGCCGCGATGAGCGCCGACATCATCGCCCGCACGCTGGAGCGCTGCGCGGTGAAGGTCGAAGTGCTGGGTTTCACGACACGGGCGTGGAAGGGCGGACAGGCGCGCGAGAAGTGGGTGGCGATGGGCAAGCCCGCCAATCCGGGACGGCTCAACGACCTCAGGCATATCATTTACAAGGCCGCCGACGCCCCGTGGCGGCGCGCCCGGCGCAACCTCGGGCTGATGCTGCGCGAAGGCCTGCTGAAGGAAAACATCGACGGCGAGGCGCTCCTGTGGGCGCACAACCGGCTGATCGGCCGGCCCGAACAGCGCCGCATCCTGATGGTGATCTCCGACGGCGCGCCGGTGGACGACGCGACCCTGTCGGTGAACCCCGGCAATTATCTGGAGAAGCACCTGCGCACGGTGATCGACTATATCGAGCGGCGCTCGCCGGTCGAACTCACCGCCATCGGCATCGGCCACGACGTCACCCGCTATTACCGCCGCGCGGTGACCATCAACGACGCCGAGGAACTGGGCGGCACCATGATGCAGAACCTCTCCGAACTGTTCGAAGAGGAAAGCTCGGTCCCCCGCCGCGCCCTGGTCCACTAGCCCATATGAACTTACGGTTTTTCACCGTTCTGGCAGCCACGTTGGTTGCCGGTCTTATCCCGGCCTGCACACATGCCAACGATGCCCCGGTCAGCGTGCGCGTCTCGTCGGTGCCGCTGGACGCGGGCGATCCGACGGTGCGCACGGTCGGGCGGCTGCGCTATGTCGGCGGCGTGGAACTGACCTCCAACGACAAGCGCTTCGGCGGCTATTCGGCGCTGGAGATTTCCGCCGACGGCACCCGCCTGACGGCGCTCTCCGACAAGGGCACGCGGCTGGACGCGACGCTCAAACTCGACGCGGCGGGCGAAATCACCGCCGTCACCTTCCCCAAGATCGCGCCCCTCACCGCCCCCGACGGGCGCGTTCTGAAAAACAAAGAGGAAAGCGACGCCGAGGGGATGGCGATCCTGCGGGATGGGCGCACCGCCGTCGCCTTCGAACGCGACCACCGGGTTTGGGTATACGAGGCGAATGGTACGGTGACGCCCCTGCCGACGCCGCCGGGACTGGAGGACGCCCCCGACAACGGCGGGCTGGAGGCGCTGGTGACGCTCGGCGCCACACAGGAAAATTGGCGGCTGCTCACCCTCCAGGAAGATCATCAGGCGGGCACACCCGACGGCACCACCCGCGCCTGGGTACAGGACGGTACCACATGGCAGCCGCTGAGCATCAAGCGCACGCCCCCCTTCAGCCCGACGGGAGCCGCCAGGCTACCGGATGGCGGGATCATCATGGCCGAACGCAATTTCACCCCCCTCGCCGGCGTGCGGGTGCGCGTCTCCGTCCTGGACGAGGCGGCGGTAAAGGCCGGTGCGGTGGTGCCGACACGGGAGATCGCGCGGCTGCAACTGCCGCTCACGGTCGATAATTTCGAGGGGATCGCGGCAAGACGGGACGCATCAGCAAATGGGCGCGGCCGAACGCTTATCTATCTGATCTCAGACGATAACTTCAATCCGCTACAGCGGACGCTGTTGATGATTTTCGAGCTGTTGCCGGAGAAATAAACGGCGAAAGGCTTAAGCGGCGGAACCGGCCTTGTCTTTGGCCTTCTTGAGGCGGCGCTTCAGCTTGGCGGCTTCGGCCGGCAGCTTGGAGGTCGGCGTCGCCAGCAGGTAGGCGTCGAGACCGCCCTTATGCTCCACGGTACGCAGCGCGGCCGGGGTCAGGCGCAGGGAAATGGGACCCAGCGTATCGGAATAGAGGGCCATCTTCTGCACGTTGGGCAGGAACCGGCGGCGGGTCCGATTGTTCGCGTGACTGACGTTATTGCCGGTCTGAACGCCTTTTCCGGTGATGTCGCAACGGCGCGCCATGATCGTATCCTTTGATTTTTGGCCGAAAACAAGCCGTTTTGGGCTTTTTTTCCGCTTTCTCACAAATAGGCCGCGGGCCCCAAAAAGGCCCGCGAGGCCGGTGTTTTAGGGCCCCCGGCCCCTCCCGTCAAGAAGAAAGGCGGCGTAAGGGGCCCGGATTTCCGCCCCAAGAAGGTGCTTGGGCTCAGCCCATGGCCTTCTTGAGGTTCTCGTCCAGCTTATCGAGGAACTGCTGGGTGGTGAGCCAGGTCTGGTTGGGCCCGATGAGGATCGCGAGATCCTTGGTCATGGAGCCCGATTCGACCGTCTCGATGCACACCTTTTCCAGGGTTTCCGCGAATTTCACCACGTCCGGCGTGTCGTCGAACTTGCCCCGGTAAGAGAGGCCCCGGGTCCAGGCGAAGATGGACGCGATGGGGTTGGTGGAAGTTTCCTTGCCCTGCTGATGCTGGCGGTAGTGGCGGGTGACGGTGCCGTGGGCGGCCTCCGCCTCGACCGTCTTGCCGTCCGGCGTCATCAGCACCGAGGTCATCAGGCCGAGGGAGCCGAAGCCCTGTGCCGCCGTATCGGACTGCACGTCGCCGTCATAGTTCTTACAGGCCCAGACGAAGCCGCCGTCCCATTTGAGGGCCGCGGCCACCATGTCGTCGATCAGGCGGTGTTCGTAGGTGATGCCCTTTTCCTTGAACTTATCGGCGAACTCGGTGTCGAAAATGTGCTGGAACAAATCCTTAAAGCGGCCGTCATAGACCTTCATGATGGTGTTCTTGGTCGACAGATAGAGCGGCCAGCCCATGTCGAGGGCGTAGTTCATGGACGACCGCGCGAAGCCGATGATGCTTTCGTCGAGGTTGTACATGGACATGGCGACGCCCGGTTCCTGGAAGTGATAGACCTCGCGCTCGATGGGGTCGCCGCCGCCGTCGGGGGTAAAGGTCATGGTCAGCTTGCCCGGTCCCGGCACGAGCATGTCGGTGGCGCGGTACTGATCGCCGAAGGCGTGACGGCCGATGACGAAGGGCTTGGTCCAGCCCGGCACCAGACGCGGCACGTTGGAACAGATGATCGGCGCGCGGAAGATGGTGCCGCCGAGAATGTTGCGGATGGTGCCGTTGGGCGAGCGGTACATTTCCTTGAGGCCGAATTCCTCGACCCGCGCCTCGTCCGGCGTGATGGTCGCGCACTTGACGGCGACGCCGTATTCCTTGGTCGCGTTCGCCGCGTCGACGGTGATCTGATCGTTGGTCTCGTCGCGCTTCTCGATGCCGAGATCGTAATACTTTAGGTCGATATCGAGATACGGCAGG
>JGI12481J13897_1000696_pt1 | contig 10076 bp, 8 predicted proteins | sample TtaePargueraPR_FD_13897 | JGI IMG/M metagenome (IMG submission 13897)
GGGCGGGCCGGTTGACCATGATGCCGCCGGCGCTGGGCACGCCGACCAGCTTCTTCAATCTGGGTATCGGCGGCGAAACTACCGATCAGATCGCCGACCGTTGGGAGCGGGAATGCCGTATCCGTATCGCCGACGATATGGACGGCGCACTGGTCATTTCCTTCGGGCTCAACGACTGCGCCGAGATCGAAGGCGAGGGCATTCGTATTCCCCTCGAACAAACCATCGCCAACGTTACCGCCGCCGCCACCAACATGAAGGCGTGGAAGCCAACCGTGTGGGTGGGGCCGACCCCGGTGGCCGAGGACATGATGCCCATGCGGCCGCGCCCCGGTGTCGTGCTGTGGCACGCGAATGACCGCCTCAAGGAACTCAACGCCAGTTACGCCAAGGTCGCGTTGGAGTTGGACATCCCCTACATGGATTTGCTGACACCGCTGCTCGAAAGCGACGTCTACATGGCGTCGCTGCATGAGCGCGACGGTCTTCATCCATCCGGCGCGGGTTATCAGGTCGCTGCCGACTTGATCGCCGCCTGGCAACCTTGGCAGGACCTGTTCAAGTAGCCTTTAAGCAGCGTTACGCGGCGGCTCGAAACCCAGTGCGTAGGCTTTCTGTTCTTCTTCGCTGCCGGTGAGGCGCGAAGGGTAAACGCCTTTGTCGTAGCAATAATCGTGCGTGTGGACGACCACGGTTTTGTCGCCGATCAAGACGACCGCATAAGCGGGTTCTTCGTAGGTGAACGGAATCTCATCGCCGTCCGATTTCATGTCGAGCCAGACCTGATGGTTGGTGCCGCGAATGGTCGAGAAGGGAATACCCATCCAACTGCCGTTCATGGGCCGATGCACATGACCGTAAAAGAGGTGCCGGATTTTGTGGCGGTGCGGTTCGACCACCTCACCAAATTGTTGCTGTTGGATGATGCCGATGCGGTCCATCGATTTGATACCGATATCGAAGGGTGGGTGGTGCATGAAAAGGAATACCGGGCCATCCGTCGCGTCCAACTGTTGGGACAACCAGGCACGCCTGTACTCGCAATAACAGCCTTCGTGCGTTCCGCCGAGCGTTGTGTCGAGAAATAGGAAGGTGCCGGCGTCGGTCTCGAGGGAATGTTGCGCAAATCCGTTCGGGTCCAGCGGGAATTCGCTGAACACTTCGGCAAAGACCTCTCGGTTGTCGTGGTTGCCCATGATTGGCACAACGGGAATTGAGAGGGCGCCCAAACACTCGACAAGATTGGCGTAGGCCGCAATCTCTCCCCAATGGGTGAGATCGCCGGTGATCACAGCCATTTGGGCGTCACTGTGATTGACGTTGATGTCTTCGATCGCCGCGTCGAGCCGTGCCCGCGGGTCTAGACCATAGAGGTGCTGTCCCGGCGCCACGAAATGCGTGTCGGTAATATGGATTAGCTTCATTTATCGCTCCGCCTTCTTTTTTGCACTGGTGAAGTCAGTTCGTTGCGAAAAAGAGGCTGCCGGGGTGTTGCGGCCCCGGCAGCCAGCCGGGTTGGTATCGTTAGGATCTGGGGCTCGGCAACAGGTCGCGAACTTCCTCGACCAGTTCTTCCTGTAGCTCTTCCATGTCGTTCTGCTCGCCAGTGACGATGGACTCGATGGCGTCATAGATGACCTGGGTTACCGCCAATCCCTTTTCACCGGGATAAGCCTGCCATTCACGCAGCAGCGGCAACTGACGTACCGCCGTTTCCTTGTTCGGGTTGCGCTTGTAGAAGTCGGCCAAGATGATCTCGTTGGCCGCTTTGTTCGGGGGCATGTAGCCGGTGGTTTCGGCCACCGCTGCCGCACCGACGCCTGACGTGATGAACTTGAGGAACGTCCAAGCCGCTTGCAGCCGTTCCGGATCGGTCGATGTCGACGTCATCATGGCCGCATTGCCGCCGGCAGGCAGGCCTTGCGGTTTGCTGTCGAGGCCGGGGAACTCATTCGTTTTCAACTCAAAATCGCCTTTGGCCCGCTCGACGGCACCGAGGGCGGAGGTGGACCAATACATCATGGCAACGTCGCCGGCCGAGAAAGCCGACAGCGCATCTTTCCACGACAGGTTCTTCATGTCGCATCCGCGGAAGATGTCTTTCATGGTTGTCAGCGTTCTAAGACCTTCTGCGCCGGCGATGTTGATATCGCCGTTCTTCACCGTCGGTTCGCCCTGCGACCACATGAGGGCCTGGACGAACCAGTTGCCGGTGATGTTCCAGCCCCAGAAAATGGGATTCTTCACACCGGCTGCCCGGAGTTTGCCGCAGGCGTCGACGACCTGATCCCATGTTTCCGGAAGTTCGGTAATTCCGGCCTTTTTCATCATGTCCATGTTGTAGTAGCCGACCGGCAACGATACCGAGAACGGCAGGCCGTAGACCTTGTCGTTGAACGTGCCGAGGTCGAGCATCGCCTTGTGATAGCCGTCTTTCTCGAAATCCGCCTCCTTGGCGATGAACGGCTCCAGCGGCTTGGCGATGCCTTTCTCAACTAGGATGGCCTGGCGGTTGAGACCTTGCATGGTGACGTCGGGCAGGTTGCCCGAGACGGCCTCGCGCAGGACCGTGTTGGTGCCGTCTTCGTAGCTTTCGTAGACGGCGCGGAACTTCACTTCGATGTCCGGGTGCGCTTTCGAGAAGTCCTGCATGATTTTCTCATACGTGACATCGAACAGGTGGGAATAGGGATATCCGACCTCGATCTCGACGGCATTCGCGGTTGTCGTCGCAAATAGCGCCGCGGCCGCAATAGACAACATACGTTTCATGTTTTACTCCTAGCTTGCTTATGCACGGTCAACCGGGCCTGTCTGCAAACCGATCCGGTTGTCCGTCGTGGCTCCCGATTGCTCGGGATCGAAAAGGGGCCGCCGCTATGGCGGCCCCGCNTTTTTGCCCGGAGGTCACTTCATGCCGGACAAGGTAATGCCTTCGATAAATCTCCGTTGCGCCATAAGGAATGCGACAATGAGCGGCGTGACGATGATCGTTGCCGTCGCCATCATCGGCCCCCAGTCCGAGCCGTCGGCGCCGCCGCGAAATTCACGAAGTCCTAGCGGTGGGGTGAAAAGATCGCGGTTGCCGGTGATGACCACGCGGGGCCAGAAATAGTCGTTCCAGTGCGCCACCACCGAGAAGATGGCGAAGGCGAGCAATGCGGGAATCGCGGTGGGCAACATTACCCGCCAGACGATGGCGAACTCGCTCATGCCGTCCATGCGACCGGCGTCGATAAGGTCGTCCGGAACGGTCATGAAGAATTGCCGCATGAGGAAGATACCAAACACGGAAATTGTCCAGGGGATGACCAAGGCAGCATAGGTATTGGTGAGCCCTACCTTGGCCAGCATGATGTAGAGCGGCAGCGCGATGGCGTGCACGGGAATCAGCAGACAGAATAGGACCATGGTGAATACCGCGTCGCGGCCCCAGAATTTGAGCTTCGCGAGCGCGTAGGCACAGGGCAGCGCGACGACGACCTGGATCAGAAAGATCGAAACCGTCACGATCACGCCGTTAAGCAAATAGCGGAGCAACGGCGCTTGTTTGAACGCCTGCGTATAGTTGAAGACGACAGGTGTTTCCGTGCAGTCTTCACGGGTGTTGCCGAGTTTGACGCAGTATTCGTTGACCATTGGCGCCTGGGCGCCGATGAAGCCGCCGGTATTGGTTTCGATTTCCTGCGGCGATTTCAGCGAATAGCTGAGCATGACGTAGAAGGGGAGAATGACGATCAATGCGCCGATGACCAGGACGGCATGCTTGGCGGCTTCGAAGAAAGGTGACGATCGGCCGATCATGAATAGTGGACCCTGCGTTCGACGAGGTGGCGCTGGACAAGGGTTAGAACCATGACGAAGAACAGGAACACGACGGTAATCGCGGCACCCATGCCGATCAGGTTCTGGCGGATCGCCTTTTCGAAAATCGCGTACATCATGACGTAGGTGCTTTTTGACGGGCCGCCCTGTGTAAGGGCTTCGACGGTATCAAACACCTGGAACGAACGGATCGTGGTGATGGTGACCACGAACACCGTTGTCGGGCCGAGCATTGGCCAAGTAACCAAGCGGAAGCGTTCCCACGCGGACTTCGCGCCGTCCATTTCCGCCGCGTGATACAGCTCGCGCGGGACCGACGTCAGGCCCGCGAGGTACAGCACCATGTTGAAGCCGAACGCCTGCCAAATACCGATGAAGCAGATGGTCCAAATGGCATAATTGCGATTGCCGAGCCACAGCGGGAATCCGTCGGCGCATCCGTGCCCGAACCAACTGGCTGCCGGATCGCCTCCCAGCCAGGATCCGCTAAGCAAGACATATAACCAGCCGACCTCGCACCCATCGGCGAGCGTTTTGTTCACAAGACCGATGGTGGGGTGCAGGGTAAATTCCCAAACGATGGCGGTGGCGAGCAGCGCTGCCATGACCGGAAGGAAATAGATCGTTTTGTAGATGTCGCGGCCACGCCGCAGCGAATTGATCATCATCGCCGCGCCAAGCCCCAATATGACAGACATCGGCACCACCACGAGAACGTAGGTAAGCGTCGCCGTGAGCATTTTCTGATACGTCGAGCGGGTGAACATCCGTTCGTAGTTTTCGGCACCGATCCATTCGAAGCCCGGGCTGCCGAGGCTATAGGACGAGAACGACAGAACGGACGCGATGATCACGGGCGTGATTAGGATCAAGAGCATCAGCAAGACGGCGGGCGCGACGAAGTAAAGGGCGGTGCGCGCCTGGCGCCCCTGTGGGGTATCGACCACAGCGTGCCGCGTTGGGAAATCGGCGGGTAAGGAAGCGGCGACGTCAGGCATTGACCGCCTTCTGCCAGATATCGCGGTCATCGACGGCAACTGCCTTGCCTTTCGCGTCGAACGCTAGGGCTCTGCCGTGATCGACCGCGACCGACAATGGGGAACCTCTTCGAATCTTCGGTGCGAGGGAGGCTTCCGCGCGGACGATCACCGGATGATCAACGTCCGCGACCGATAACTGTATGAACAATTCCGAACCGAGATTTTCCGAGTGGGTTACGGTCCCGCTAAGGTCCCCGTCGCCGTTGGTGATGACAAAGGCCTCGGGCCGAACGCCCAGGTGGGCGACCTTATCCGTTCCTTTGGCGCCGAGTGTCGTGGCTTTTCCGAACAGGGTCACGCGTCCGTTGGCATCGCAGCCGGCGGGCAGAATATTGATCTTGGGTGAGCCGATGAACTCGGCGACGCGGATGTCGACGGGCCGGTTATAGATTTCGTCCGGTGTGCCGACCTGCAGAAGTTCGCCGTCCATCAAAACGGCGATTCGGTCGGACATGGTCATGGCCTCGGCCTGATCATGCGTCACGTAGACAAAGGTGGCCGCCAAACGCCGATGTAACTGCGCAATTTCGGTACGCATGTGGACGCGGAGCTTGGCATCGAGGTTCGACAGAGGCTCGTCGAGCAGGAATGCCTTGGGATGGCGGACCAATGCACGTCCGACGGCGACCCTTTGGCGTTGGCCGCCGGACAGCTGGCCGGGCTTGCGTTCCAGCAAATGAGTGATGTCGAGCGTGGCGGCCGCCTCCAGGACGGCTGAGTTGATGTCTTTGAGAACGGGCCGGGTTCCTGGGACAAAAGGACCGACTAGCGGAAAACGCTGCCAGCTGTTGAGTTCCCGCATTCTAAGGGGAACGGCGATATTTTCGGCGACGGTTAGGTGGGGGTAAAGGGCATAGGACTGGAACACCATGGAGAGATTGCGCTGACTTGCGCGCATGCCGTTGACGTTCGTGCCGTCGATCCAGATGGAGCCGGCATCCTGGACCTCCAGCCCGGCGATAATTCTGAGAAGCGTCGATTTCCCGCATCCAGACGGGCCGACCAGGGAAACGAATTCCCCATCCGCGATGTCGAGGGAAACGCCTTTGAGGACGGGCGTTTCTCCGAAGCTTTTTTGAATGTCCGAGATGAGGAGCTGTGCCATTGCAGAGCCTTCCGATGTTGGAGGGCCGCATACTGGCATTCGTTTCTTTCATCCGTATGTCACGATATAGCCTTAGGTTATATCGCCATCAGGCGGGTCTTGGGTCGGTTGCCAAACCGTTCCGTGAAGGCCGCTGCTTACCGAGGGACGTTATGGTTTCATTGGCGCAATTACGGGCTTTTACGGTCGTTGCCGGTGCCGGAAGTGTCTCGCGTGCCGCCCAGTTGATGGGGGTCAGTCAACCCGCCGTCACCAATCATATTCGCAATATCGAAAATATTTGCGGTGCCGATTTGTTTGTCCGCACGGGGCATGGCGTCAGTCTGACGACCTTGGGGCAGGCGCTCTATGACCGCACCGAATCTCTGATCGATATTGAACAGCGGGCCTCCGAACTGATTGCATCATCTTCCGCCTTGTCGTTCGGCGAGTTGAGCGTCGCATGCGGGGCGCCGGATCCCGCCATGGCGTTGCTCGCGGCCTTCCGGGCGCGCCATCCGGGCGTCAATCTCAACGTCAGCTTCGGAAATTGGGACCAAGTTACGAGCGCTGTGTTCGAACGCCGCGCCGATGTTGGGGTTCTTACCTGTGCACCACGGGATCCGAACATCAAGGTGCAAACTGTGGTGGCGCAACGAGTGGTCGCGCTCGTGCCGGAAAGTCACAAGCTGGCAAATCGCACCACGATAAGATTCACCGACCTGAGAGATGAGCCTGTCATCTTCCGGACCCGGCAGTCATTGACCCAGAAAACCGTGAACGTTGGTCTTGCCGAACTGGGGTTGCAGTTGACACCGATCATGACGTTGGAAACCCGTGAAGCGGTATTCGAGGCCGTAAACCGCGCGCTCGGCATCGGCTTCATGTTTGATCGGGCGTCCGTGCGCAGCGGCGGCGTCGCGCGCATTCCCATCGATGACCTACCCGATACCTATGGGGAGGATGTATTTTGTATCGCCGACAAACGGCAAAGCCGGAGCGTCAGCGCATTCTTCGACGTGGCGGTGGATCTTGCCGGGCAGCTGGACTGAGGTTACTTGCTTTTTCGGGCAGGTGCGGCTCAGCAGGCGGCATTTTCGGCCTAATTTTTTCCCACCCTTGTTTTTGCCGCGTGACGCCGGGCGAAGGTCCGCAAAATCGTTTTTAGGCCCGGTTCTTCGACGGCCTTAATGGCGTCGTCGACTTTCATCCATTTGCGTTTGCGTTGCTCGGCTTCTGGGTAATTGTCGAGAATCCGCGTGACTTCCATGGGGTAGACTTTTACCCGGAAACGCCCACCGCCTCTCTCGTCCCGCTTTACATAGCTATAGGCGCCGATGCTGGTTGCGGCGAGACGGCCGGAAACCCCCGCCTCCTCATAGGCTTCGAATTCGGCGGATTCGCGCGCCGTCAGCTTGGGCTCAACATATCCTTTGGGGATAATCCAGCGCCGGGTACCGGTCGACGTAATGAGCAGTATCCGCAGCTTTCCCTTGCGGATTTCATAGGGCAATATGCCCGCTTGCTGGATGTTTCCGAAATTGATCATGCGGCGCGCAGGATTGTGCGCGGCAGTCACGGCGTCAAGCGGTTCCAGACAGGGATTGTCATAAAAATGAAATAAAAATGTCACAATTCAATTGACCCCCCATGCCGGAACCCGCTAAGCGACAGGGGCACCCTTTGTCCCGGCGTCATTTTTGGCGCGACCAACAATCTTCGCAGCCGATCATGCCCGACACTCCGGTTTCCAATCCGAAGAAGACCACCGTCGACAAAGATCTCAAGCGCATCGTCCAACTCGAGAAGGCGACGGCGAAGATCAGCCAGCGGAACCTCAATCTAGGGTTCGGTCTTCTATTCCTGTTGGGCGTCTGGTTGTTCACCTTTTTCCAGACCGGGAGCGCCAGCGGCCAATCCATTCTGATCATCGCCGCCATTGTCGGCGGTTACATGGCGATGAACATCGGTGCCAACGATGTTGCCAACAACGTCGGCCCGGCGGTGGGGTCCAAGGCGCTAACTATGATCGGGGCGCTGGCGATTGCCGCCATTTTCGAGGCAGCGGGTGCGTTGATTGCGGGCGGTGAGGTAGTATCGACCATCTCCAAAGGCATTATCAGCCCATCCTCTTTCGCGGATCAGACGGTTTTCGTCTGGGCGATGATGGCGGCGCTGTTGTCGGCGGCGGTATGGGTCAACCTGGCGACGGTACTGGGCGCGCCGGTATCGACCACGCACTCGATCGTTGGTGGCGTGATGGGCGCGGGGATCGCGGCGGCTGGTTTCGCCACCGTGGACTGGGTCGTGATGGCGCAAATTGCCGCCAGCTGGGTGATTTCGCCGGTGCTGGGCGGGGTGATTGCCGCCGCATTTCTCGCCTTCATCAAATTCTTCGTCCTTTATCGTGAGGATAAGCTCGGTGCGGCCCGGCGCTGGGTGCCGGTGGTCGTGGCGATCATGGCAACTGCGTTCTCGGTCTATTTGATGATGAAAGGCTTCAAGCGGATCTGGAAGCCGGATCTCTGGATGATCACCGCCATCGGCGCGGCCGCATTTGTGATTTCTTTCGCTGTCGTCAAGGCGGCAGTGGTGAAGGCATCGGCTCATTTGGAAAACCGGCGGAAGTCGGTCGGCAGCCTGTTCACCATCCCGCTGATCTGCGCGGCCGCCTTGCTGTCCTTCGCTCATGGGTCCAACGACGTGGCCAATGCGGTCGGGCCCTTGGCCGCCATCGTCAGTGCGGTGACTGAAGGCCAAGTCGCGGGGAAGGTGACCTTGCCGTTCTGGGTGCTGGCCATCGGCGCCGTTGGGATTTCCGTCGGGCTTCTACTGTTCGGTCCCAAGATCATCGAGATCGTTGGTGAAAAGATCACCAAGCTCGACCGGGTACGCGCTTTCTGTGTCGCTCTATCGGCAGCGATCACCGTAATCATCGCCTCGACACTGGGCTTGCCGGTGAGTTCGACGCACATTGCAGTCGGGGCTGTGTTCGGCGTTGGGTTCTTGCGTGAGTTCATTTCCAACCGCGGCGCGCATATCGGCGTTTCCGCGCCGCCGGTTCCGGCCTCGGCGAAGGAGCTGGAAGAAGCGGAGTTCCGCCGCTGGGCGAAGGCACGCAAGCGGAAACTGGTCCGCCGCCGGCACATGGCGACGATTGCTGCGGCTTGGGTGATTACGGTACCGGCGTCTGCGCTGCTCGCGGCCGCGATCTTCTACGCCATCAACGTATTTCTTTAGACGGCCGTTCTGAAAAGAGAAACGGCGCGGAAGTGCTCCGCGCCGTTTCCGTTGCGCTTGGGCCGCCTATGCCAATCGGCCGGTCGCGCTCCAGGTAGTCCTGTCTCCCAACAGCCCCAAGCTAGTCCCCACTAATGGGGCGAGAACACCGGGAGGTGCTCAAGGTCGAATTCGGACTCCTTCTCGATATTGGGGGTCGCATAATTGAGGAAGCTCTCGGGCAACGCCGCTCCCCAATACACGCCCGTACCCCGGGTATCCTCGTCCCAGATCACCGGCTCGAAGTCCGGCGCATAGACGAAGAAGCCAGAAGTATAGACTTCAATCCGGTTGCCGCCCGGCTCGAAGGAATAGAGGTAAAACGCCTGCGAGTTGTTATGCTTGGATGGGCCGGCTTCGATCTCGATCCCGTTCTCGGCGAAGATATCGGCCGTGCGCAGAACGTCGGACTTGTCGTCCACCCACAGGGAGAAGTGGTGGAGGCGTCCGTGCAGGCCTTTGATGTCGAGCACGTAAGCCAGTTCATGGTGCTTTGTGGTGGAACTCATCCACGAGCCGATCTCGGTCTTGCCGTTCTCGAACATCACTTGCTCGCGGAGCCTGAGGCCCAGCGTCTGCTCGACGAACTTACGGTTGGCATCGACGTCCTTGCAGCACACGGCGAGATGGTCCGTTTGTCGCACGCAGGCGCCACGGCCCGTGAATTTCATCGGCTGGTTCATCAGGGTGGAGTGCAGCTCCGGCGGCGCGACGTATTTTTCTTCCTCGTAGTAGATTTCCATGTAGTGGCCGTCTGGATCGCGGAACCGGTAGCAGCGGCCGTGACCGTAATCGCCATTGGCCCAGCCGATGCCGAGGCCCGATTCCTCGATGGCGGCGGCGCGGCG
>JGI12481J13897_1000768_pt1 | contig 9048 bp, 6 predicted proteins | sample TtaePargueraPR_FD_13897 | JGI IMG/M metagenome (IMG submission 13897)
ACCGATGAGGCGGGCGACCGAATGCTTTTCCATGAACTCCGACATATCGAGCCGAACCATGGCCGCCTCATCATCGAAGAGGAACTGCGCCAGGGTCTTGGTGAGCTCGGTCTTGCCGACGCCGGTGGGGCCAAGGAACATGAACGAGCCGATGGGCCGGTTCGGATCCTGCAACCCGGCACGGGAGCGGCGCACAGCTTTTGAAACCGCGGCCACAGCTTCGGCCTGGCCGATGACACGTTTGCCGAGTTCTTCTTCCATGCGCAACAGCTTGTCGCGTTCGCCTTCGAGCATCTTGTCGACGGGCACGCCGGTCCAGCGGCTCACAACCTGGGCGATATGGTTGGGAGTTACCACCCTCCTCAGCCAATCCGCCTTCGGTCGGGGCATCGTCTTGTGCCTCTTCGGCAGCGGCGATGCGCTTTTCAAGGTCGGGAATGACGCCATAGGCCAGCTCACCCGCCTTGGCGAGGTCGCCGCCACGCTGGGCGATTTCAAGCTGCGAGCGGGCCTGATCCAGCTCTTCCTTGAGCTTGGTCGATCCGGCCAGCCGTTCCTTTTCCGCCGTCCAGCGCTGGGTGAGCGCACCGGCCTCTTCCTCAAGATCAGCCAACTCGGCTTCAAGCTTGGTGAGCCGGGTCTTTGAGGCGTCATCGGTCTCTTTCTTCAACGCTTCACGTTCGATCTTGAGCTGAATGATGCGCCGGTCGAGTTCGTCGAGTGCTTCGGGCTTTGAATCCACCTGCATGCGCAACCGTGCCGCTGACTCGTCCATCAGGTCGATGGCCTTATCAGGCAGGAAGCGGTCGGTGATATAGCGGTTCGAGAGCGTCGCCGCCGAAACCAAAGCGCTGTCGGAAATGCGGACGCCATGGTGGAGTTCGTATTTCTCCTTGAGGCCACGCAGGATCGACACCGTGTCTTCCACAGTGGGTTCGTTGACGAACACCGGCTGGAACCGGCGGGCCAGTGCCGCGTCTTTTTCGACATGCTTTTGATATTCGTCGAGCGTCGTGGCGCCCACACAATGCAGTTCGCCACGGGCCAATGCGGGCTTGAGAAGGTTCGAGGCATCCATCGCCCCGTCCGCCTTTCCGGCACCCACGAGCGTGTGCATTTCGTCGATGAAGAGGATGATCTCACCATCTGCCGAGGTAACTTCACTCAGAACGCCCTTCAGCCGTTCCTCGAACTCGCCGCGATATTTCGCACCGGCAATCAGCGCACCCATGTCGAGGGCGAGCAGTGACTTGTTCTTGAGGCTTTCGGGCACATCGCCATTGACGATACGCAGGGCAAGGCCCTCAGCGATGGCGGTTTTACCAACGCCCGGTTCGCCGATGAGTACCGGATTGTTCTTGGTGCGGCGGCTCAACACCTGAATGGCGCGGCGGATTTCCTCGTCACGGCCGATCACCGGGTCGAGCTTACCCTCGCGCGCATCCTCGGTCAGGTCGCGTGCGTATTTTTTGAGAGCATCGTACTGGTTTTCAGCCGAGGCGCTGTCTGCCGTGCGGCCCTTGCGGATCTCATTGATCGCATCATTGAGCGCGTTCGGGGTTACACCCGCAGCACTCAGCGCCTTACCGGCATCTGTATCCTTTTCGATGGTCAGGGCAAGCAACAGCCGCTCGACCGTCACGAAACTGTCGCCAGCCTTGTCCGCGGCTTTTTCAGCCGTATCGAACAGTTTGGCGAGCTCGCGGGACAAATAAATCTGCCCGTTGTCGCCCGAAACGCTCGGGATCTTTTTCAGCGCCGCTTCAACCCCTGCGCGCACTTGCGCCGGATTGCCGCCGGACCGCTCGATGAGGCCGGAGGCCAGACCCTGATTGTCATCCATCAGCACTTTGAGAAGGTGCACGGGAGCGAATTGCTGATGGCCCGCCCCGAGAGCCAATGTCTGCGCACTCTGAATGAAACCGCGTGCACGCTCGGTATATTTCTCGATATTCATATCGACCAATCTCCTTTTCTCGCACGACCCGTTGCCCATTATGGCGCAAGCGAACCGCCGGAAGCCTGGTTTGAACGAGGCACCTGCCTGGCAGCGTGCCTCTCTTCATAAAGAGATATGGTGCTGGATTTCTAAATGAAAAGAGGTAAACTTCCCGCGCCGGCCCGACATGTATGATTGATTGGAACGAGGATACTATGGGTATCGGCGAAATCCGCACACACGGCATTATTCTGGGCACCGAGCGTTTCGAGGCGTGTGTCGCCTTTTATCGCGACATTATCGGTCTGCCGGTCTGGTTCGAAAAAGACCATCTGGTGTGCCTGAGGTTCGGCAATGGTTATCTGATGGTCGAAACTGGTGGCGTTGCGCGCGCTGGCCGTAAAGCCAACGCGGAAAACCCCACAATAATCCGCTTCAACGTTGATGATGTGCGTGCCGTGGCGGCGCGCCTTGAGGCCAAAGGTGTGTCTGTCGAGGTGCGGCAGTTCGAGTGGGGCTTGATCGGCAACTTTTTAGATCCCGACGGGAATGTGTGCGAACTGAAGAATGCGGACGATCCGTTTTTCAGTTAGCGCCGGGGAATAGGTTTGGTTTGTTCGGCCATAGGTTGCTGTGTGTTGGACGCTGCAGCTGGCGGGGCGCCCGGAGCCTACGGCACCTGCCCTCGCGTTCGCAAGCTATCGGCGATTCACTGGATCGCCGATTTGTCGCAATGCGCCAACCGCTTGCTCACTCCGCGGCCGCTTGACCGTCAGTCAGGAAAGCGGGCAGATCATTGACATTTGGCTTGGACGCTGCTGACGCATCTTCGCTGCTGCCATTGGCTTCGCTGGCGGCTGTCTCGTTCTGCGGTTTGCGGCGCGGGCGGCGTTCACGCGGCTTGCGGCGGGGTGCATCGGCATCCTCGTCCGCAGTATCATTGGCTTCCGCCGGTGTATCCGCTTTGGCGGCTACCGGTTCAGACTTGCCATTACCGCTGGTGCTCTGCACCTCGTCGTCATTGTCATCATTATTGTCCTGCGACGGCTGGTCGTCATTGCGCTGCGGCATCTGCGCCTGCGCAGCAAGAATGATGCGATGATAATGCTCGGCATGCTGGAGATAATTCTCCGCCATGACGGAATCGCCTGAGGCCTGGGCGTCACGCGCCAGCTGACCGTATTTCTCGGCAATATGCGCTGCATTGCCCCGGATCTTTACGTCCGGACCGTTGCTTTCGTAATTGCGTGAGAGTGGATTGGAGTGCCTGCGGTTGTTGCCACCACGGCCCCGCGAGCGCTTGTTCTGATTATTAGGTCTCATACGTTGCTACATTGCTCTTTTTTGTTTTGCGTCGGACGCCTGCAAAAAGGCGGAGTCCGTCCGACAGATACCCCGTGTGCAAAACACGGCCGGTTAGTCTCGGTTGAGCGTCAACTAACTGTCTTTCGGTCCCTGCCCCTGCACCTGCCTTGCGATCCTTTTGGGGATCAGTGCGTCGCCTAACGGCAATGGGGATTAAGAGGGTGGTCCGTCACAGCGTGGCATCCACGCTGCCTGACAGCAAGGGCAACCTATATGCTTCGCCCCCGCTTTCCAAGAGAAAAATGCCGATTTCCGCGCAATGTCGCAAGATCGGGTTAACCCATTGCCAACAGGGCGCGTTCAATGCCTGCCAGGTCATGATGCGTTTCAACACGGTTAAACCCGCTGGCGCGCAGCAAATCGGTGACCGCTGCGGCCTGGTTATATCCCACTTCAACGCACACTGCTCCATCCGGCAGCAGGTGGGCCATGGCATTGTCGGCAATCTCGCGATAGGGAACCAGTCCATCCGGCCCGCCATCCAGCGCCAGCATCGGGTCGTGCTTTTGCACTTCCCCGTCGAGATGCGCGATTGCGTCTTTCTCGATATAGGGCGGGTTGGAGACGATGAAATCGAACCCGTCGCCGAGTGTCAGACTGTCGAACCAGCTCCCCGGCTGCAGCGTCAGCCGATCCATGACCCCATGCTGACGGGCATTGACCTCGGCCTGCGCCAGCGCCTCCTGACTGAGATCAATGGCCACCGCCCGGGCATTGGGCAGATGCGCCAGAAGCGCGATCACGATGCAACCGCTCCCGGTGCCCATATCCAGAATGCGGGGTGCGTGGTGTGACTTGAGGCGCTCGAGCCCAATATCGACCAGCAATTCGGTTTCAGGGCGTGGCACCAGCGTCGCAGGGTTGAGACCGAAGATCAGGCCGTAAAATTCTTTCTCGCCGAGAATACGGGCCACCGGCTCTCCCTCGAGACGCCGCGCGGCCAGAGATTCGAGACCCTTAAGCTGTTCCGCTGTGATCTTATCATGTCCGTCCGCGGCAAGCGCTGCATGGTCGCGGCCCAGCACTTTGCCCGCCAATAGCCGGGCATCAAGCGCCGGTGTTTCAAGTCCGGCAGCGGCAAACCGGTCGCGCACCTGCCGCCAGGCGCTCCCGATAGTCGGCATCGTGCCTATCCTTCCGCATCCATGGCCGCAAGAAGTTCGGCCTGGTGCTCGGTAGTCAGGGCCTCAATGAGCTCATCCAGCGCTTCGCCCTCAAGCACCTTGTCGAGTTTGTAGAGTGTGAGATTGATCCGGTGATCGGTCACACGTCCCTGCGGATAATTGTAGGTGCGAATCCGCCCCGACCGGTCGCCGGACCCCACCTGGTCGCGCCGGGCCTCCGAGCGCTCATTGGCCTGTTTTTCGCGCTCCATCTCAAAGAGCTTGGCTTTGAGCGTTTTCATCACATTGGCGCGGTTCTGGTGCTGGCTCTTTTCCGAGGACACAATTACGATCCCTGTCGGGATGTGGGTCAGGCGCACGGCGCTGTCTGTCTTGTTGACGTGTTGCCCACCCGCGCCCGACGCGCGCATGGTGTCGATACGCAAATCCTCGGGCCGGATTTCAATGTCGATATCCTCGGCTTCGGGCAGCACGGCCACTGTTGCCGCTGAGGTGTGAATACGGCCCGAGGCTTCGGTTTCAGGCACACGCTGCACCCGGTGCACCCCGCTTTCATATTTCAGTTTGGCATAAACGCCGGACCCGGTGATATTGGCGATAACTTCCTTGTAGCCGCCCACTTCGCCCTCGCTTTCGGAGACGAGGGACACTTTCCAGCCCTGCAGCTCGGCATAGCGCTGATACATGCGAAACAGATTCCCCGCGAACAGCGCCGCCTCATCGCCCCCCGCACCGGCACGGATTTCGACAATGACCGAACGATCGTCCGCGGCATCCTTAGGCAGCAACAAAAGCCTGATTTCATGCACCAGTTCTTCGCGTTTTTCGCCCAGCTCCTCATATTCGATTTCGGCCAGCTCCCGAAGCTCGGCATCCTTTGAATAGAGCAATTCCTTGGCGCCCTCATAATCGGAGGTGACCTTGTGGTAATTGCGGATAGCTTCAACCACCGGCTGCAGCTCGGCATATTCCTTGGACAACCGCACGAACTCTTCCGGATCGGGATTGGCGGCCAGCTGCGCCTCGAGGGCAACAAGGTGCTTCTCGAGCGCATCAAGTTTTTCTTCCGGCAAGTCAGCCATGACAGTTGGTCTTTCGCAAAAAATTGGATGCGGGCGCTATATAGGCAGGTTCTGGCGATCAGCCAACTCTGTTAGCAAATCGCGGATGGTGACGCCATTCGCGCCGTCCGCCAGAGCCGCCTCCACCGCCTCGATAACCGGCTTGAGATTGAGCGACAGGATCATTTCCTTGATCGGCCCGATGGATGACGGTCCCATGGAGAGCCGGGTCATGCCGATGGCCATCAACGCCAGCGCTTCGATGGGACGTCCGGCCAGCTCACCACACATGGTCACCGGCACGTCATGCGCCTTGGCACTGGAAACGACATGGCGAATGGCCCGCAGGCGCGGCAGTGCGATGGGGTCATAATTGCGGGCGACACGCGGATTGGCCCGGTCGGCGGCGGTCAAGAACTGCACCAGATCGTTGGAGCCGATAGAGACGAAATCGGTCTCAGGCAACAACCGGTCAAGTTCGAACAAGAGCGAGGGCACTTCCACCATGGCGCCAAGCTCAATGCGTTCGGGCACAACCGTGCCGCTACGATTGAGGCGCTCACGCTCTTTTTCAACCACCAGCCGCGCATGCCGGAATTCGGAGACCTCGGTTACCATCGGCACCAGAATTTTGAGCGGGCGGCCCTCTGACGCCTGCAACAGCGCCCGTATCTGTGTCCTCAGCAGCCCGGGCCGATCCAGCGCCAGCCGCAACGAACGCCAGCCCATGGCCGGATTTTCTTCCGCCATGGAGCGCATATAGGGCACGACCTTGTCACCACCAATATCAAGCAGGCGGAAGACGATGGGCCGGTCTCCGGCGAGGGTCAGGGCTTCCCGGTAAAGGTCAACCTGTTCGGAAAGCCGCGGCAGCTTGGAGGCGATCATGAACTGCAATTCGGTGCGGAACAATCCCACACCCTCGGCACCGGTCTCATCAAGCGCCGGCAGATCGGCCACAAGACCTGAATTGTGTAAGAGCGTGATCGGCACACCATCGGCGGTGATGGTTGGCTTATCGCGCAACTCGGCATAGTGGGCCTGGCGCTTGGCGCTGAGCTTGACCTTCTCGGCATAGGTTGTCTCGACATCAGGGGGCGGCCGCAAATGCACTGTGCCCTGAATGCCATCGACGATGATATCGTCCCCGGTCTCGCACAGTGAGGCGATGGACCCAGCCTGCCCCACCGCTGCCAGTCCCAAAGAACGGGCAACAATGGCCACATGCGCTGTGGCCGCGCCTTCTTCGATGACGATGGCCCGCAACTTCTTGCGGTCATATTCGAGCAGTTCCGCCGGCCCCATATTGCGGGCGACGACAATGGCATTGTCCGGCAGCTCCTCCCGGCTGACCGGGCCGCCGTCGCCGGTCAACACCCGCAACAGACGGTTGGCAAGATCGTCGAGATCATGCAGCCGGTCTCTGAGGTAAGGATCAGTCTGGCGCAGCATGCGGGCGCGGGTGTCGTTTTGCACCCGCTCCACCGCCGCTTCAGCCGTCAGGCCGTTATCGATGGCCTCATCGATCCGCCGGACCCAGCCGCGATCGTTGGCGAACATGCGGTAGCTTTCCAGAATATCGCGATGCTCGGAGGAAAACTGCATGTCACCGCGATTGAACAGATCATCAATCGACATGCGCATCCGGCGGATGGCCTTGTCGAGCTTGACCTTTTCTTCATCGGTATCGTCGGCAACGAAGTTTTTGACGATGACACGCGGATCGTGCAGCACCACCTGCCCAAGAGCGATACCTTCGGCAAATCCAACGCCTTCGATGGTGCGCGGACGTCTGAGGTCAATATCAGAGCCCGGCTTGATCAGCGTGTCGAATTCGGCGGTCGAAAGCATTTCGGCGAGAATGGTCGCCGTTGTGAGCATGGCCTCGGTTTCGTCCTCGCCATAGGCGCGCATCTCTGCGTCCTGCACGACGAGCACGCCAAGCGTCTGCCCGGCGCGCAGCACCGGCACACCCAAGAAGGCATGGAACGGGTCTTCCCCCGTTTCGGGGCGATAGGCAAAGCCGGGATGCGATGTCGCATCGGTGAGGCGCAAGGGCTCGGCCTCGGAGGCGATGCGGCCCACAAGACCCTCGCCGAGCCTCAGCGTGGTCATGTGCACAGCTTCGCGTTTAAGACCGTGGGTTGCAAAAAGCTCCAGCGCACCGTCGTCGCGCAGAACATAGAACGAGCACACATCGGCCCGCATGTTGTCCGCGATCAGATCGACGATCTTGTCCAGGCGGTCCTGAGAACCCAAAGGCTCTGCCAGGGTTTCGCGCAACTGCCGCAACAGCACGCGCGGCCCGCCCACAGTACTGGGCATCATGGTCCCTCCGGCCGGCTCCCCACCGGCTGATGATAAGTGGCTTTGCCTCTACCGGTCTTTTACGCGCCGGTTTTGTCGAGACCGTAATAAGTATGCAGGGCCCGGACCGCAAGTTCCGCATATTCCTCTTCGATGAGAACGGAGGTCTTGATTTCCGAGGTTGTGATCAACTGGATGTTGATTCCCTTGTCCGAAAGCGCCTTGAACATGGACGAGGCCACACCAGCGTGACTGCGCATACCCACCCCGATGACCGACACTTTCGCGCCACCCTTTGAGCCGGAAATACGCTCGTAATCGAACCGGTCACCCGCTTTCTTGATGGCGGAGATCGCCTTGTCATATTCGGCATCGGGCACCGTGAAGGTGATATCGGTGACCCGCCCATCGTCCGATACGTTCTGGACGATCATGTCGACGATGATGTTTTCGTCCGCTAGCGCGCCGAATACGGCGGCGGCGACACCGGGCTGGTCCTTGACACCCCGGAGCGTGATCTTGGCCTCGGCCTTGGCCAGCGTGATGCCGGAGACAATCTGCTTTTCCATGATTTCATCCTCATCGCATACGAGCGTGCCGGGCACACCCGGTGTGCCATCCGGCGCCAGTTGCGGCGCGTCGGGTTCGTCGAAGGTGGAGCGGACGCACAGCCGCACCTTTTGCGCCATGGCCAGTTCCACCGACCGGATCATCAGCACCTTGGCACCGAGGGACGCCATTTCCAGCATTTCCTCGAAACTGACCCGGTTGAGCCGCTGCGCCTTTGGCGCGATCCGGGGATCGGTGGTGTAGACCCCATCGACATCTGTATAGATATCACACCGGTCGGCCTTGATGGCCGCGGCAACTGCAACCGCGCTGGTATCCGAGCCACCGCGTCCCAGTGTCGTCACCCGGCCGGATGGCGCAACACCCTGAAAACCGGTGACGACGCAGACCATGCCCTGCTGCATCCGGTCTTCAAGCAGCGTGGGATCGATATTGGTAATCCGCGCCGCGCCGTGGGCGTCATCGGTTTCAATCGGCACCTGCCAACCGGCGAACGACCGGGCCGGCACACCCATTTCGCTTAAAACAATGGCCATAAGCCCGGCAGTCACCTGCTCACCCGAGGCGACAACGGCGTCATATTCGCGCGCATCATGAATGGGCGCGGCTTGACGGCACCAGGAGACGAGCTGGTTGGTCTGCCCCGCCATGGCGGACACAACCACGCAGATCTCATTGCCGG
>JGI12481J13897_1000796_pt1 | contig 8740 bp, 10 predicted proteins | sample TtaePargueraPR_FD_13897 | JGI IMG/M metagenome (IMG submission 13897)
GCTGCTGACCCTGCTGATGCCAGTATCACTCAGTGTCGGCACCAGCCTGGACTGGTATCAGCTCAGTGCCGGCATGCTCGGACTGCTGTTATTGATTGCCAGCTTCACGGCCATCGGTATTTTTATGTCCTCGCTCAGCCGCCAGCCCACCATTGCTGCCGTCAGCACCTTTGCCCTGCTGTTTCTGCTCTGGATTATCGACTGGGCCGGCAACAGCAACGCCGGTTTCTCAGTGCTGAGCTGGCTGTCGTTGCTGAACCATTTCGAGCCGATGACACGCGGCCAGATCAATACCGAGGACCTCAGCTTTTACTTGATTGTCATTGTCACATTTATTCTGCTGACCATACGCCGGCTGGACCGAGAGAGACTGGACTGACACAAACTGACTATGAAAATCACCCGTCGCACACAACGCTTATTCCGACTGCAACAGGCCCTGTTCTATCTGCTGCTCATTGCCACCTTTATATTACTGGCAAAGCTGTCTATCGATCACAACCGGCAATTCGACTGGACTGCCAATGCCCGTCATACCCTCTCAGACAGCAGCCTTCAGCTCCTGAACAGCCTGCAGAATAAAGTGCGGATCCAGGTATTTGTCAGCCCCGAGTATGAATACCGTCAGGCCGTGGTGGATTTGCTCAAGCGTTATCAGCGCCAAACAGATAAGCTCGAAGTGAGTTATGTCGATCCTAATTTTTCGCCGGATCTGGTGCGTGAAATGAATATTCAGCAACAGGGAGAAATGGTGGTCAGTCGTGGCGATCAGACTCAGCATGTGCTGGATTTATCTGAGCAGTCCCTTACCAATGCCCTTATCAGCGTCTCGCGTCAACAGCAGCAATGGCTGGTCTTTATCGAAGGTCACGGTGAGCGCAGCCTGTTCGATAAAAATAATTTCAGTTTCGCTACCTGGGCCCGGCAGTTGGAAAGTCAGGGATTTAAATTACAGGCACAGAACCTTATCAATACACCGCAGATACCCAGTAATACTGCTGCGCTCGTTATCGCCAGCCCTACTCAGGACTGGTTGCCAGGCGAAGTCGAGCTGGTAAAAGACTATCTCAGCAACGGCGGCAACCTACTGTGGCTGGCTGATCCGGAACAGACTGATTCGCTCTCGGCGTTGAGCGAAATGCTGGGGATTGAGTTCATAGCCGGTACCGTGATGGACCCGACCTCGGTCAGCCTGGGACTCGAAGATCCCCGTTTTGTTCTCATCAGTGACTATGCCAATCATCCGATTGGGCAGGCGGTCGCCAGCGTTTCTCTGCTTGCCGATGCCGTTGCCATTCAACAGACGGAACAACTTGAGCAGAATCAATCATGGAACAGCCTGAATCTGCTGAACAGCCAACCCGGGGCCTGGGTGGAAACCACGCCAATTAACCAGAGTAACCTGGGTTCGCAAGCCTATGATGCCGGTGCTGATGTATCAGGCCCCCTGTCTATGGGTTACGTACTCAGCCGTCAGCTGAATGATAGCGGTAAACAGCAGCGTATTGCCGTCATTGGGGACAGTGATTTTGCCAGTAATGCTTATATCGGCAACGCTGCCAACCTTGAACTGGCAATGGCACTGGCCAACTGGCTGGCGGCTGATGACAAGTTGATTGAGATTCCGGTAAAAACCAGTGTCGGCACCCAGCTTGATTTAAACCGCAACCAGACAATAATTATCGGCTTTGGCTTCCTGCTGGTGATACCATTATTCTTACTGGCAACCGGCCTGGGTATCTGGTGGCGGAGACGACGCCGATGAAAAGCAGCTATCTGACCAATCTGGTTTTACTGGCAATTGTTATTGCTCTGCTGTGGCTGTCACAACGGGAACAACCGGCTGAGCAGCAAACTTCCACCCTTTCTTCGCTCGCCCCCGAAGCCATTGAGCTGATTCAGATTGCCCGTGATGGCAAGGTTAACCTCCGACTTGAGCGTCAGCAGAACCACTGGATTTTAAGCGAGCCGTTTAATGCACGTGCCAACCCCACCCGCATCAACCTGCTTTTGAGTCTGCTCAAGGCACCTGTGCATGGCGAGTTTCAACCGATGGACCAGTCGGCACTCGACCAGTTCGGACTCAGCAATCCGGATGTCATTCTGAGCATGAACAATGAGCAGTTTGCATTTGGCGGCGTTGAGTCCCTCAGTGAGAACCGTTATGTGCTGCATCAGGGCATGATTTTCCTGGTACAGGACGATGTCACGCCGCTGCTGACCGCTTCCGCCGGTAGCTTTGTTGATAACCGTCTGATTCCAGAAAACACCCAGCTGACTCGACTGACTCTGCCCGTGGCAGAGGGTGATAGTCGAAAAGTCAGTTTCTCTCTGCAGGATGGTGAATGGCGTAGCGATAACAGCGAACTCGCGACTGATGCTATCAAAACCCTGGCTGACAGCTGGCAGCATGCCTATGCCATGCAGGTACGTTATCTGCCCGATGCACAGCTCAGCGCCAACTCAGAGCCACAAATCGAACTCTGGCTTGCCGATCAAGCGGAACCGATACAGTTACTGATGCGTCAGAGCGGACAGAGTTTACAACTGATTAACCCTGCGCTGCGGCTGCAGTATGATTTTCCGATGGCCATGCAAAGCCAGCTGCTGCCATCACCACCGAAACAATAAAACATGCCTGAATTACCAGAAGTTGAAACCACCCGCCGTGGTATCCAGCCCTTTGTCGAGGGCGAGACTATCGACAAGATGACAGTGCGTCACAGAGGCTTGCGGTGGCCGGTGCCAGACGGTCTGGAACAATTGTTAAGCGGTCAGAAAGTACATCAGGTCTCACGACGTGCCAAATATCTGCTGCTGCAATGCGACAGCGGCACCTTGATTATTCATCTGGGCATGTCCGGCCGGCTGCGGGTTCTGGACAATGATGACAATATCGCCAAGCACGATCACGTTGATATCTATTTCAGTAACGGCAAAGTCCTGCGCTTTACCGATCCGAGACGTTTCGGTGCGGTACTGTGGTCTGAAGACAGTACTGATCAGCATCCCCTGATCCATCATCTGGGTCCGGAACCGCTATCAGAGGATTTTGACGGCGATTACCTCTATCAGCGTGCCAAAGGCCGCAGCAGTAATATCAAAAGCTTTATCATGAATGGCGAGATCGTTGTCGGCGTCGGTAATATTTATGCCAATGAAGCCTTGTTCCTGTCCGGCATTCATCCAGCCAAGGCGGCGGGCAAAATCAGTAAAGCCAAAATGCAGAAACTGGTAGAAGCTATCAAACTGGTTTTGGAGAAAGCCCTGCTGGCCGGCGGCACTACGCTGCGTGACTTTCGTAAAAGTGACGGCAAACCGGGTTACTTCACTCAGGAATTGCATGTGTACGGACGTCAGGATCAGCCCTGCCTGCTTTGTGAGCAACCGATTGTCTGTATTCGTCAGGCACAGAGGGCAACCTACTATTGCCGGCAGTGTCAGCCTTGCTGAAATTATTCTATCTAGAGATGACGCAGACTAATTGTCTGGATTATAAGTATTCACATACAGATAGCCAGGTTGGGCTTCTTCAAAGCTTTTGTATGGCCGGACCGAGACAGTTCCGGATATAGCATCTTGTTCATCGCCACGCCCTTCATCCGGAAATCGGTCTCATCTGCGGATAGGCTTACTTCTGCTCAGCAAAGTAATCTGCCAGCAAACGTATTTCTTCTTCGCTATAGCCGCGGGCATGCTGCATCATCACGGTGGCGGGACGCTCACCGTTTTTAAACTGCTGCATCTGCTCGATAAAATACAGTCGGTCCAGACCGGCCAGGCTGGGCGTACCACCGACACTGTGGCCCTGGGTGCCATGACAGGCGGCGCAACTGGAAGCAAGCAAGGCGGCATTGCGTCCTTCTGCCTGCGCTGTCATGCAGGCAAACACTAAAATACAGGCTAGTGGCAGCCGGGATAACAACATCCTGCTCTCCTAATCCAAACTCTAAGCTTAGCCTACGTTATAATTGCGATTTAATCACCTGCTTATGGCTCTCGCCCTTCAACTATGTCAGAAAAAATTCAACTTGATGATTTTATCCCCGAAGAACTCAATGGCATGCGCCTGGATCAGGCCCTTGCCAGAATGTTTCCCGAGTTCTCCCGTGGCCAGCTGACAAAGTGGATTAAAGCCGGTGATGTCACTGTTGACGATAATCAGCTTCGTCCACGCGACAGTGTTTCCGGCGGTGAGCAGGTCACGATTAACACCACCCTGGAAAAACAGGACGACAGCTGGCAGGCCGAAGCCATCTCGCTGGATATTGTCTATGAAGATGACGATGTCATTATTCTCAACAAATCCGCTGGCATGGTGGTTCACCCCGGTGCCGGTAATCAGCAGGGTACGCTGGTCAACGCCCTGCTGGCTCATGCACCGCAGCTGGCCAATATTCCTCGTGCCGGCATTGTGCACCGAATCGATAAAGCCACCACCGGCTTGTTGATGGTAGCTAAAACCCTGCAGGCGCATAACTCGCTGGTGTCGCAGTTGCAGGCCCGAACTGTTATACGTGAGTATCAGGCTATTGCGGTCGGCGTCATGACTGCCGGCGGCACGGTGGATGAGCCCATCGGTCGTCATCATATTGATCGCAAACGCATGGCTATCAGCCAGGGCGGTAAACCGGCCGTCACTCATTACCGGGTCGAGCAGCGTTTCCGCGCCCATACCTATATCCGCTGTAAACTGGAAACCGGCCGTACCCATCAGATTCGGGTGCACATGGCGCATATCCGTCATCCTCTGCTCGGCGACCCGGTCTATGGCGGCCGTTTCAAGATTCCCAAGGGTATGTCGGAAAAGTGCCGTGAAGCAATTCAGGGCTTCCGGCGTCAGGCTCTGCATGCCGGTGTGTTAGGCTTCAAACATCCCTCCACCGGAGAGGATGTCAGCTGGCAGGTGGATTTACCGCAGGATATGCAGCAAATCCTGGCCGAGCTGGCTGAAGACGCTGCACGGGATGAGGAATGACAGCAAAAAGACGTTTTCATGAAAAACTGAGCTGGCTTCTCGATAACAGCATACCGCTTCCGGGCGGCTACCGAATCGGGCTCGACGGCTTTATCGGTCTGATTCCTGGCTTAGGTGATTTTTTCAGCGGTCTCCTGGCTTCTCTGATTGTGATTAAAGCCAATCAATTGGGTGTGCCGCGAAGCGTACTGCTGAGAATGGTCATTAATGTGCTGATCGATACCGGCGTAGGCAGTCTGCCTGTGATCGGCGACCTGTTTGATTTTGTCTGGAAAGCCAATCAGAAGAACAGTGAATTGCTGGCTCATTATGAGCAGGCTCCGCAACAAACTGCACGTCGCTCNCTGCTGGAGAATATGNTGTTTATTCTGGCTGTCGTCATCGTTCTTGCCCTGGTCGTGATGTTAGCTGGCTGGCTGATTGGTCTGTTGTGGTCACGTATCCAGGGCTAGTGATATTTTTGAAGGAAGATTTTCATGGATTTTATCCGCGTTCTTATTGCGATCTTATTGCCACCACTCGGGGTATTCCTACAAGTCGGACTCGGCGGCGCTTTCTGGCTTAATATACTTTTGACCCTGCTGGGTTATATACCGGGAATCGTCCATGCCGTCTGGATCATCGCCAAGCGCTGAACTTGCAGCGCCCTGCCCTGTCTTTACCCGCTAGTGCGGCCGAATTAATCGCAGTCTGAGTTCTGGAATATCACAAATGAATAAAGTTTTAATTTCTGTTTTGGGTAGTGACCAGCCCGGGATCATGGCCAAGGTGGCCAGCATCATCAATCAGCACAACGGTAATATTGAAAACCTGAGCCAGACGCTACTGGATAACGTCTTCGGTGCATTGCTGATGGCCAACCTGGCGGAAGACGACAGTTCAGAGAAGCTGGAACAGTCTCTGCAGGATCAAACCAGGGGAATGAATCTGTATATCCGGGTCCACCCCTGGCAGGCAGAACCTTCAGACTGGCACCAGAACAAACCCGAGACCCAACCCTACATCGTCACCGCGATTGGACCTGACCGTCAGGGTCTGGTGGCTGAAATCGCTGGCGAATTATTCAAGCATGGCGTCAACATCAGCAATATTCAGGCTATTTTCAAAGGCGGTAAAAACCCGATGGATAACCTGATGGTATTTGAAGTTGATGTCCCCCGGGCAGTGGTAATGAATGACCTGCGGGATGCTCTGGATGCGATTGCTGCCAGACTGGAGCTGGAAATCAATGTCCAACACCGCAGGATATTCGAATCTGTCAGCAATATTCTCAACTAATCTTCCGTTAAATCAGGACTCAGCATGCTTACGCCAAAAGAGATTATTTCCACCCTGCAAATGGTCCGTGAGGAAAACCTGGACCTGCGTACCGTCACCGTCGGCATTAATTTAACGGACTGTGTCAGCGACGATATCGAGACCTTCAAACGCAAAATTTACGACAAAATCACCCGTACTGCCGGTCAGCTGGTCGCAACCTGCAACCGTATTGAACGCCGTTACGGTATTGAAGTGGCCAATAAGCGTATTTCGGTGAGTCCGATCGGCGTGGTCGGCGCCCCGTTTAATGCTGCTCAAATGGTCGAAATTGCGCTGACGCTGGATAAGGCAGCGATTGAGCTGGGAGTGGATTTTGTCGGTGGTTTCAGCGCGCTGGTCGAAAAAGGCATGAGCCACGGCGACCAGGCGCTGATTGAGGCGATTCCACAGGCTTTAACCGAAAGCCAGCGGGTCTGCTCTTCAGTCAATGTCGCCAGCACCCGGGCCGGCCTCAATATGGACGCCATCAAACGCATGGGGGTGGTCATTAAACAGGCTGCAGCAATGACCGCTGATGATGATGGTCTGGCTGCCGCCAAACTGGTGGTGTTTGCCAATATTCCCCAGGACGTGCCTTTTATGGCCGGCGCTTACTTGGGTATCGGTGAAGCCGATGCCGTGGTGAGTGTCGGTGTCAGTGGCCCTGGAGTGGTGAAAGCGGCGCTGGAACGGGCCATGGCCGAAGAAGACAATATGGATCTCAGCCGCGCTGCCGATGTCATTAAACAGACCGCAGCCCGTCTTACCCGTGCCGGTGAACTGGTCGGCCGTGAGGTCGCTGAGATCCTGGGCCTGCCCTTTGGCATTGTTGATCTGTCACTGGCGCCGACCCCGAATGAAAACGACAGTGTCGGTGAAATCTTTGAGGCCATCGGCCTGCCTGCAATCGGAGCACCCGGCAGTACCGCATTTCTGGCCATGCTCAATGATGCTGTTAAAAAAGGCGGCGCCTTTGCCAGCTCCCATGTAGGGGGCTTAAGCGGTGCCTTCATCCCGGTCTGTGAAGATCTGACTATCGCCCGCTCAGCCGCAGAGGGCACGCTGGCACTGGAAAAACTGGAAGCGATGACCGCAGTCTGCTCAGTCGGTCTGGATATGATCGCCCTGCCAGGTGATACCTCGGCAGAGATGCTTTCAGCGATTATTGCTGATGAAATGGCCATCGGTGTCATCAACAAGAAGACCACGGCAGCCCGATTGATTCCGGCGCCGGGAAAACAAGCCGGCGATCATGTCGTGTTCGGCGGTCTGCTGGGTGAAGGCCCGGTGATGGCAGTCAACATGGGCAGCCAGGAAAATCGTTTTGTACGACTGGGTGGTCGAATTCCGGCGCCAATACAAAGTCTCGTTAACTAGGACATTGGCGCAGCAGGCGAGATACGACACTCGCCTGCTGCGGTCTGTCTGTTCAACGAATTGTAATGCTGCCGGTCATGCCCAGTTCGGCATGGGTCATCCCTGAAGCTTCATCGTCAACGTGACAATGCAAATCATTCAGTTCACCGGTCTGAACCGGCACGAACCACCACTCAACCCGATGTCCGGGAAATACTTCAATCTCGCTGATGTCGCCCTTGATTTCAGCAGTTCGACTGAAACCTTCAGAACTCTGTTTCATCACCTGGACCTTGCGTGAAAATACTCGTTTCGCCAGACCATAGGAGGTGAAATAATGTTTAACATTACTGTTGTTGATTAGCACCAGTTTATAAAGCTTGCCGGTTTCAAACTCAAGATGGCTGGGTGAGAACTTGTGTGCATTGCCTACACCCAGTTGAACTTCCACCGCTATCGGCTCCTGACGGGTCAAATCGCCCTCCGCTGAAACGACATTCGCAACAGTCATCAGGCCAAGCAACATAAGCCATGAATACAGTGCTGTTATGGATGTGGACTTATCCGGGTTTTGGCGAAACATTCTCTTTTCTCCTTATAGTTTTTGGACACGGGTTGAAGAGTCATCTCAATCTCACTCTGCTTTCGACGTGCTTTGAGAAGCTTAGTTTCTGACGTAAGATAAATTGTAATAGTCACATCCACAGGAGGATGGCTATGCATCCAGGCAAACAAGCGCTGATACTGTTATTGCTCTGTTTTCCCCTCTATGCCGATGAGGTAGAAGAGAAGCCTGCTTCGGACACATATCTGCCCAGCGTGCTCTGGGATCGGCTGAAGACTAACAGCGTCAAGACCTGGCAATCTCCGGATCATAATGAACTTTATCTGCCTTTATTCAGCTGGCATCTGCCTTTCGCCTGGGATAAAGATCGCCGCAGAGAATACAATGAACAGGCTTGGGGCGCCGGCTATGGTCTGACGCGCTATGATAACGACGGCGACTGGCACGGCCTGTATCTGATGGCTTTTCGCGATTCGCAGGATGAATGGGAACCGGTCGCCGGCTATGCCTTTGAAAAAATATGGCGACCACTTGAGAGACAA
>JGI12481J13897_1000858_pt1 | contig 8078 bp, 9 predicted proteins | sample TtaePargueraPR_FD_13897 | JGI IMG/M metagenome (IMG submission 13897)
CAGTTACAGGCGCGCCACTGGCTGGATGGGATACTGCATAACCTGCAGACCAGCCCCGATCAGATCCGCCACTGGCCGTTGATGAACCACAAGAAAAGCCACTTTCTCCACTGGGTAGAGCAGGCTAAAAAACAGGATTTATTTTCTCAAGGCTGGCTGGAAGATGTTCGCGCAGCCTTTGTCGAGCTCTACCATGAGGCGAACAGTCTGCGTTATCAGTATCAGGAAGGACAGCGCGATGCCGCGGTAGCCGGTATTGATGGTCTGCTGGCACGGTTCCAGACCATCGAGTCATTGCTGAAAAAGTATCATCCCAATTAATCAGCAATAAAACGCCCCAGACTGCGCGGCGACTCGGCAACCGATAGTCGCTGGATCTCCTTAAGACTATCAAGCGCTATCACCGACAAATCATTGCTGAACCAGTTGGTGACATAGGCAAAGCGACCATCTGCCGACACGTCAACGCTTTCCGGCATTTCCCCGACAGTTATTTCAGCCAGTTTCTCGAGTGTATTCAGATCAAAAACCCACAGGTCGTTACTGCCCTGATTGGCAACCAGCACATACTTGTTGTCTGGCGTAGTGGCGACACTGTAGGGTTTATCGCCGCACTTTAAGGTGGCAGTGACGGAATAATCCTCGCCATCAATCACCGTCAGGCTGTTGTCCTCAATGGCTGCCACAAAAATCTGTCTGCCATCTTCACTGACTGTTACTGCATAGGGCGCTTTAGCCGTCTTTACATCAGCATATTGATCCGGCGTATCGGCATCCAGCACGGTCAGAGTATGACTCTCTCGATTGGCGATATAGATTCTGCGCCGTTTATCATCGACTGCCAGCCCGGCCGGGTTCTCACCCACAGCCAGTACATCCACAACCAGCATTGACTCCGGATTTACCACCAGCAACGCATTGCGTTCCCAGTCAGCAACAAACACCTGTCTTTTCCCTGAGTGGTCGACCGCAATACCGAAAGGCTGACCGCCAGTTCGAATTTCGCCGATTTTTGTATAGCTTTCGCTGTCGATGACGCTGATTAATCCTTTCTCCGGATGGGTGACGTAAAAACGTTTGCCTGCGCTATCGATGGCGACACCAACCGGGGCAGCTGCAACGCCAATCTCGGCAATCCGCTCGGACGTCTGCAAATCAACGACAGAAACACTATCTACCGCCTGATGGGTGAGAAAAGCACGCTCTGCGACCACTGCGCCGGGCACAAACAGTGGTAGCAGGCAAAAATAAAGCGGTTTTAACTGCACTTATTTCTGACCTTCAAGCTGCTGTTTCAAAGCTTTCATACCCGTGCTGGCAAATTCGCTCATCGCGACCACAGCGGCATCATCACTGTAGTGTTCGGGCGGGAAATTGCCGGTATCGGCCCTGTAGAATCTGCCTTTCCAACTCATTTCAGTACCTGCCTCTACCTGCTCAAGTTCAATAGAGACGCTGTAGAAACTCACTGGAAAAACGGTGATGTCCTCTTCATAAAGGCGGTAACTCATTGTGTGCTCATCAGCATTCATATCATCGAGGCTTTCAGTGATATTGCCTTTGCCTTTGAGTGTCAGCACCCGTGTGCCCTGTTCCGGCAATTCAACTTTTGCAACCAGCGGGTGCCAGTCTGCAATAGCACCGAATTCACTGACCTGCTGCCAGACGGCATCAAGCGGTGCCGCAATGACGATCTGCTCATCGATTTTTTGGGGTGTCGGACCATGTGCGACAGCCAGATTAGGTAGCAGAAATTGTCCTGCCAGCAGCAGGCTTGCCCAATATTTCATGTTATTCCTCATCAGTTATGGATTATTAATATTGCGATTGGTATGTCCCAAGGTTTCGACCACACCGTTAGCAATGCCAATTTGCGTATAGCGGTAGACCTTGTCAGATGTGCCCTGCCGGACTTTGTTTTCGTAGACCCAGAACTCGACTTTGCCGCCCTCATTTTCGCGTTTAACCACTGAAGCAGGCTCACCCAACTCGGTTTTTACGAATTCAGCAGTCTGACCAGCAAAAGTTTTCAGGAATTGAAGTTCCTCATAGTTTGCAGATGTCTGCTGAGCAAAAGCAGATGCCGAAAGCGACAAACAAAACAGCAAGACGGAGAAGATTTTCATAACTTTCCCTTTTTTTGAGTGATTAAACATCCTACTCAGGGCTGGATTCGAGAGGTTAGAGACAACAGCGCAGATGTTACCGTGACAGCCTCATTTTTTACGCTATGAATTGCTCCTATTGTGTCTTTACCCCCTTTCTAGCCGCCTTCAGGTATTGAATACTTTCGTTTTTATGTCAGACGGAAAAGCCATGAGAGCGAATACGAAACAGGATGAGCTCATTGAGGCACACATCAATCATCAGAATCAGCGGCAGATTAATACTGATTTGATGTGGGTGGTCCTTATCACCGTAGCGACCTATCTTGTCGCGGCTTATTTTGATTTGGCAGAGCGCTATATTGACTGGACCGCATTGGGTGAAATCTATCAACTCGATGAAATCATTTTTGTGCTGCTGGCAGGCTGCGCCGCATTGATATGGTTCAGCATCCGTCGTATCCGGGCCCTGACCCTCAGCCTTGCCGACAACCTGCACATGCAGGCCAGACTTCAAAACAGTAATGACAATATCCGCAGGCTTTTGAATGACAATAAGGCGCTCATTAAACACCTGATTGAAGTGCGGGAATCGGAGCGACAGCATCTCGCCGCCGAGCTGCACAACGTTTTCGGTCAGCACCTTGCCGCTATGGATGCAAATCTGACGGTTGCTCTCAACACGCCTCAGGAAAAAACGCTTAAACCGATTCTCTATTCCGTACTCGAAAGCACTAACCATCTACGCAATATTACCCGCCAGAAACTTCGACAGTTGAAGCCACCCAACCTGGACAACCTCGGCTTGTCCGGTGCGGTTCATGAGCTGCTGCATGACTGGGCAAATGAAGCTAAAACTATCAGTCTGGACAGCCGGATAGACTTGAATGACAAAGAACTCGATGCCGAAGTCGCTATGACGCTTTACCGGGCACTGCAGGAGGGTTTATCCAATATCGGGCAACATGCCGATGCCACTGAGGTCTTCGTCGATATCAGTCAGTTCCGGGAAAACGGACGACATCAACTGCAACTGCTCCTGGAAGATAACGGCAGAGGTCTACCTGCAGGCTATGACGAAAAAGGACTGGGCCTGCTTGCTCTCAAAGAACATGCTGAATCACATGACGGACAGCTCACACTGACACCGGGTTTGACCTCCGGCACCAGGCTGCAGTTAAAACTCTCTTACCTACCACTCATATAAATACTGACTTTATGCAAAACACCACTATTCTGCTTATTGATGATCACACTATTTTGAGAGAAGGCTACCAGCAACTACTGGACTCGGCCGGTTTCAAAGTTGTCGCTCAGGCCAGTAACTCTGAAGAGGGCTACCGACAGTATCTTAATCTGACCCCGGATATCAGCATTATCGATATCAGCATGCCCGGTGCCGGCGGACTTGAATGTATCCGCCGTATCACAGCGCGTAATCCCAAAGCTAAAATTCTGGTTTGCACCATGCATGACGACTCCACTTTGGCGATGCGGGCAATGGATATGGGAGCACGCGGTTACATTACCAAATCCTGCTCCTCCTCCATCTTGATTGAAGCGGTAAGAACGATTGTCAATAAAGGCCACTACCTCAGCACAGAAATTGCCAGAGCCATCGCGATGGACAAGCTGATTCATGCAGACCACAAGCTCGATGCATTGTCTCACCAGGAATTCGCTGTATTTCGTATGGTGGCGGAAGGGAAAAGTATTAATGAGATGGCTGACAGTCTGGCACTGGCCCCCAAAACCGTTTCCAACTACAAAACCAATATGATGCGTAAATTAGGGACCAGCAATCTGGCAGAAATTATATTCCTCGCCCAGAAAACCGGCGTGCTGCAAACACCTCCTGTCTAGAAGCTCATTCCAATCACTCCCGCTCAGGCTGATTCCAGCCTGGGCCTGCTCAGGCAATATTTATTTTCACCAGTGATCTTGGGATAACTTCCCTCAAGCTTTCGGGCCCCTCTCTCTATCCCGCTCAAATGAAAAAAAAGCACTATGGACGGCGTGCTTAAGCACCGTTTCCTGTATTCGGCGCCGCACCAGAAAGTCAGCATCAGCTGACACTCAAAACAAATAGGAGGATATATGAGAGAAACGCATCTGAACCGATGGTCCAAACTCGGTACTGCGCTTGCTGTTTCATCGGCTCTGGGCCTCGTGTCCGGTGCTGCTATGGCAAACCAGAAACTGGTTGAACTGCAGCAGAACAACGAAAACTGGGTCATGCAGGGTAAGGACTTCTCTGGTACTCACTACAGCACGCAAACTCAAATCAACAAAAAGAATGTCAATCGCCTGCGTCCATCATGGTCGTTCTCAACCGGCGTTCTGAATGGTCATGAGGGTGCGCCGCTGGTTGTAGACGGGACCATGTACATTCACACCCCGTTCCCGAATAACACCTTTGCTGTTGATCTGGATGAGCCGGGCGTTATCAAGTGGGAGCACAAACCGAAACAGGATCCGGCTGCCCGTGCAGTAGCATGCTGTGACGTGGTTAACCGTGGTCTGGCTTACTGGCCTGGTGATGAAGAAACACCAGCGATGATCGTTAAAAGCCAGCTGGATGGTCATGTTGTTGCCTTGAATGCTGAAACCGGTGAAGTTCACTGGAAAGTGGAAAACGCCGACATCAGTGTCGGTCAAACTGAGACTGCAGCGCCATTCGTTGCCAAAGATCTGGTTATCCAGGGTTCTTCCGGCGCTGAGCTGGGTGTTCGTGGTTACGTCACAGCCTATGACATTCACACCGGTGAAATGGCATGGCGCTGGTATGCAACCGGTCCTGACAGCGATATCGGTCTTCACAACAGCTTCAACAGCGAAAACCCGCATTACGGCCAGAAAGGTCTGGGTACCAAAACCTGGGAAGACAATGCCTGGAAGATTGGTGGCGGCACCAACTGGGGCTGGTATGCCTATGACCCGGATCTGAACATGTTCTACTACGGTTCTGGTAACCCGGCACCCTGGAATGAAACCATGCGTCCCGGTGATAACAAATGGACCATGACCATCTGGGGTCGTGATCTGGACACCGGTCTGGCCAAGTTCGGTTATCAGAAAACACCTCACGATGAGTGGGACTATGCTGGCGTTAACGTCATGATGCTTTCTGAACAGAAAGACAAGAATGGCAAAATGCGCAAGCTGCTGACTCACCCTGACCGTAACGGTATCGTCTACACCCTGGATCGTGAAACCGGTGATCTGGTGTCTGCGAACAAAATGGATGACACCGCTAACTGGGTGAAAAAAGTGGACCTGGAAACCGGTCTGCCGATTCGTGACCCTGAGTACAGCACCCGTATGGGCCACCGTTCACGTGACATCTGCCCGTCAGCGATGGGCTTCCACAACCAGGGTTTTGATTCTTACGACCCTGAACGCGAACTGTTCTACCTCGGCCTGAACCACCTGTGTATGGATTGGGAGCCATTCATGCTGCCATACCGTGCCGGTCAGTTCTTCGTCGGTGCCAATGTCTGGTCTTATCCTGGCCCTAAAGGTGACCGTCAAAACGGCATCGGTTCGGGCCAGGTCAAAGCCTACAATGCCATTACCGGTGATTTTGCCTGGGAAAAAATGGAGAAGTTCTCTGTCTGGGGCGGCACCATGGCAACCAAAGGTGGCCTTGTGTTCTACGGCACGCTGGATGGCTTCATCAAAGCACGTGATGCTGACAACGGCGATCTGCTGTGGAAATTCAAACTGCCTTCAGGCGCAATCGGTCACCCTATGACCTACACCCATAAAGGTACGCAGTACGTTGCGATTAACTATGGTGTCGGTGGCTGGCCTGCAGTTGGCCTGGTGTTTGACCTGAATGACCCCTCTGCCGGTCTGGGCGCGGTTGGTGCCTTTAAAGAGCTGGCTAAAAACACTCAAATGGGTGGTGGTGTCATGGTCTTTGCCCTTGATGGTAAGAGCCCCTATGACGATCTCGGTCTCGGTGAATACGAAATGTAAGCCCCTGCTTACATCATTCACTCAAGCTTAATCGTTGTAAAAACAGGCCGGCAGTCTTCTGGCTGCCGGCCTTCCATCAAAGGGTAAATGCACCATGAAAATGAACATTCAAAGCAGCAATACATTGAAAGCCATCGTCGGTTTGCTGATGGGTACAGGCCTGATAATCAGCACCAATGCCAGTGCCAACAGTGAAATGCTTCGTGTCTGCGCAGCAGCAGATGAAATGCCGTACTCCAACAAAAATGGAGAAGGTTTCGAAGTTCAAATCGCGGAAATTCTCGCTGACGAAATGGACCGGGAACTGGAAATGGTCTGGTCTGATAAAGCTGCCATATTCCTGGTAACTGAAAAGCTGCTCAAGAATGAATGTGATGTTGTGATGGGTGTGGATAAGGACGACCCACGCGTGGCAACCAGTATTCCCTATTATAAATCCGGATACGCATTCATCTACCCCGCTGACAAAGATCTGGATATCACAAGCTGGCAAAGCGAAGACCTGCAGTCGATGAGCAAATTCGCCGTCGTTCCGGGCAGCCCATCTGAAGCCATGCTGCGTGAAATCGACAAATACGAAGGCAACTTCAATTACATGATGTCGCTCATCGGTTTCAAATCCAGGCGCAATCAGTATGTGCGCTATGCGCCAGACGTACTGGTCTCGGAAGTGACATCCGGCAAAGCCGATATTGCACACATCTGGGCACCCGAAGCAGCCCGTTACGTTAAATCCGCTTCAGTACCTTTGAAAATGGTGGTCTCTGAAGAAATCGCCGAAACCGGTGATGGCGAAGGCGTGCTTCAGCACTATGAACAGTCAGTCGCTGTACGCACTGAAGACACAAGCTTACTCACCGAGATCAACACAGCCCTGCAAGAGGCTGACTCAGAAATTAAAGCCGTCCTGAAACAAGAAGGCGTTCCCCTTCTGTAAGTCCGGACACACAACAGGAAAGATTTAAGACATGACTGATATTACACGCTTACCGAAAAAAAACCGCAGCGCCATTGCCATTTTGCTGGCTTCAGTGGTGACTGTCTCGCTGATTCCGGTCGCACAGTCGCAACTGATGTTCCGTCACACCATTACAGGTGAAAAGCTGGATTTCTCGTTCGGTAAAAAAGGCGAAGAGACCGAAGCCGTTAAGCATTTCAAAAACACCGGTGAAAATCTCTANAACAAGGATGAAGAGGCCATTCACACCGGTGAGAGTCTTTTCATGACCGCCTGTTCAGGCTGTCACGGTCACCACGCAGAAGGCAAACTGGGACCNGCATTGGGTGATGACTATTACACCTATCCCAAAAACGCCACCGATAAAGGTTTGTTCGAAACAATCTACGGTGGTGCCCGCAGCATGATGGGCCCTCAGTACAACAACCTGACCATCGATGAAATGCTGCAGATCATGGCCTGGGTACGCAGTGTTTACTGGGGCTCTGCTGAAAAAGCGCAGTGGCTGACTGAAGAAGAAAAAGAAAACTTCACACCCGCACCAGTCCCTGCTGACTATGAAGAAGCGCTTAAAAACTTCAAAAAATGATTTTGAAAATTAATGGGTGATGTGTTGGCACCACGACAACACCTCTATTCATTATGTCGTCGCAATAAAAGGAGAGAAAAAATGAAATTTAAAACAATCGCAATCACCTGTTCTGCACTGATGATGATGTCCGGCGGGACCGCCGTTATGGCTTATGACGGAACCAACTGTAAAGAGCCGGGTAACTGCTGGGAAGCCAAACCGGGTTTCCCTGAAAAAATCAAAGGCAGTAAATATGACCCCAAACACAGTGAAAAAGAACTGAACAAACAACAGGAGGCGCTGAATGCCATGGAGAAACGCAATGCTGAACGTGTTGCTAACTTCAAAGAAACAGGTAAGTGGGAATATTAAGCCCCCTCTCTCGTCCGGATGACCGGCCTTCTGTAGGCCGGTCTTTCTTTTTCTAAACCCGGTAAAGCGCTATGAACCAAGCCGACAATGC
>JGI12481J13897_1000867_pt1 | contig 8026 bp, 8 predicted proteins | sample TtaePargueraPR_FD_13897 | JGI IMG/M metagenome (IMG submission 13897)
CGCGATCACCTCGCGTTACGGCATGCGTCGCCACCCGATCCTTGGCTATCGCCGCATGCATTCCGGCCTCGATTTCCGCGCCCGCCACGGTACGCCGATCTATGCTGCGACCGATGGCACGGTGAACTTTGCAGGTCGTAACGGCGGCTACGGCAATTTCGTGCGCATCCGCCACGGCGGCAACCTGTCGACCGGCTATGCCCACATGAGCCGCATCGCCGTGCGCAATGGCGAACAGGTCCGCCGCGGACAGGTGATCGGCTATGTCGGTTCCACCGGCCTCTCCACCGGACCGCATCTGCATTACGAGATGTATCGCGGCGGACAGAAGATCGACCCCGCCAATGTCCGCTTTGTCAATCGCGCGCAGCTTTCCGGCCAGGAACTGGCGAACTTCCGTGAGCAATTGGTCCGCCTGCAACTGGTGGAACCCGGAGCCGCACTTTCCGACTTGCCGCCCGATCCTTCCGTGACGGATGAACCCGTGCGTGAAATCGACAGGATCGAGAACCGGCAGCGTGTCAGCTGAGGTCGCATCCTAACCCGCCGATTGCCCAGCTTGGCCTTTTCCGGCAGAGGTGCGCACAATGACACGCAGTTATCCCAACACCCGCCTGCGCCGCACCCGTGCCAACGCATGGAGCCGCGCCATGCACCGCGAAACCGTGCTGACGAGCGCCGACTTGATCTGGCCGCTGTTCGTCACCGATGGCGAAGGGTTGGAAGACCCTGTCGCCAGTTTGCCCGGCGTATCGCGGTGGTCCGTTGATGGAATTGCAAAGCGCGCGAAGGAAGCGGTGGAGCTGGGCATCCCGTGTATTGCCCTGTTCCCCAACACGCAGCCCGATCTGCGCAGCGAGAAGGGCGACGAGGCGCTCAACCCGGACAATCTGATGTGCCGCGCGATCCGCGCTGTCCGCGATGCCTGCGGCAGTGACATCGGTATCCTCACCGACGTCGCGCTCGATCCCTATACCACGCACGGGCAAGACGGACTTGTCGATGCGTCGGGCTATGTCGTGAACGACGATACCGTGGCCGTGCTGGTCGATCAGGCGCTGAACCAAGCCGAGGCAGGCGCTGACATCATCGCTCCGTCCGACATGATGGACGGCCGCGTGAAAGCGATCCGCATGGCGCTGGAAATGGGCGGGCACGCGAACGTCCAGATCATGAGCTATGCCGCGAAATACGCCTCCGCCTTCTACGGCCCGTTCCGCGATGCCGTTGGCTCAGGCGGCAGGCTGGTAGGCGACAAGAAGACCTACCAGATGGATCCGGCCAATGCGTTGGAGGCTCTGGCCGAAGTCGAGCTGGACCTCGCCGAAGGGGCGGACAGCGTGATGGTGAAGCCCGGCCTTGCCTACCTCGACCTGATCTGGCGCGTGAAAGAGCGGTTTGAAGTCCCTGTCTTCGCCTATCAGGTGAGCGGCGAATACGCCCTTATCGAGGCGGGTGCGGCAGCAGGTGTGGGCGACCGCGATGCTTTGCTGATGGAAAAGCTGGTCGCCTTCAAACGCGCTGGCTGTTCCGGCGTGCTGACCTATCATGCACCCGTCGCAGCTCGCATCCTGAACGGCTGATATGGAAGCAGATTTCCACCACGCAACGGAACGCCTGATCCTGCGCGACTGGCGCGAGGACGACTGGCCGCGCTTCTGGGAGCTGACGAATACGCCGGCGGTGATGCGCTGGCTGGGCGGCGTGGCCGACGAAGAAGCGCGGCAAGGTGCGATGGAGCGGCTTGCGGGTTATCGCAAGAACTTCGGCCACACGTTCTGGCTCCTGCAACGCAAGGGCGACGGCGGACACCTTTCGGGCGAGATACTGGGTTTTTGCGGTCTGAAACGCGCCAGCGTGGAAGGCTCTCCGGTATTCGGCATGGTCGAGGCCGGCTGGCGCCTGCGGGAAGATGCCTGGGGCCACGGCTATGCCAAGGAAGCTGCCACGGCGACGCTCGATATCGGGTTTGGCCGCTACGGTGCGGACCAAATCATTGCGCTGACGGTGCAGGGCAACTCCGCCAGCTGGGGCCTGATGCGCAAGCTCGGCATGAACCGGCGCGAGGATCTCGATTACCGCGACGACAACTGGCCAGCCGAACTGAACCCCACGATCGTCTATTCGATCACCGCGCAGGAGTGGGCGCAGCGCAGCGATGACTGACGTGGCGGGAGCCCCGCGCCGCTGGCTGTTCACGCTGGCGATCTTTGCCGGCAGTTTCCTGCTGTTTCTCGTGCAGCCGATGGTCGCGCGAATGGCCCTGCCGCAACTAGGCGGCGCGCCCAACGTCTGGAACAGCGCCATGCTGGTGTACCAGGCCCTGTTATTGGCCGGCTATGCCTATGCCCACGCGATAGGCCGCTTTTCGCTGCGCCGGCAGGGTGTGATCCATCTGGCAGTTCTGCTGGTTGCGGGCCTGACTTTGCCACTCGCTCTTGCTCCCGTTGCCGAACCGGCGAGCGGCTGGGAAGTGCTGTGGGTTCCATGGCTGTTCCTGCTGACCGTCGGTCCGGCGTTCTTCGCCGTTTCCGCGCAGGCGCCGCTGATCCAGCGCTGGTTCGCGGCGCATCCGCACGCGGGAAATCCCTATCCGCTCTATGCTGCGTCGAACCTCGGCAGTTTCGCCGGACTGCTCGCCTATCTGCTTCTGGCAGAGCCGCTGCTGACACTGGGCGCACAAAGCTGGGCCTGGACGGCGGGCTACATCGCCATGTTCGCGCTGGTCGCCTACGCCGTGTTCAGCCGGCGCGAGGCGACGATCGAGCATATCGCGCCGGTTGAGGAGGAGAACCCCGGCTGGAAGCGCAAGACGCTGTGGCTGCTGCTGCCCGCGGTCCCCTCGGGCCTGATGCTGTCCACCACGACGTTCCTCACGACCGACATCATGGCGATCCCGCTGTTGTGGGTGATTCCGCTGGGGCTCTATCTGCTCAGCTACACCATCGCTTTCGCCGAGAAGCGCGGCACAGCGCAGATATTTCTCTTCCTCGCCCCGCTCGTGTTGCTGGTGGATGGCGGCATCGCGATATTCGCGGCTGGCCGGGCAGACCTTCTGGCTGCAATCGCCAGCATTGTCCTGCTTTTCGTGATCGCGACTGCGCTTCATGCGCGGCTCTACGACCTCAGGCCCGGTCCGGCGCGATTGTCGCAGTTCTATCTCTACATGGCGGCAGGCGGAGCGCTGGGCGGCGTGTTCACCGCGCTGCTGGCCCCCGTGCTGTTCGACTGGACGTGGGAGCACCCACTGCTGATCCTCGCGGCAGCGGCACTCGTTCCGCTGGGCGCATGGCGCGGGTTGATGCGCCTCATCACCAAGGACCGGCAGACTATCCGCATGGTGCTGATCATCGGTCTGTTCGTGCTCTTCAATGCCGCCCTGCTGCTCTATTCGCGCGTTCAGGCAGAGACAGACCTTGTATGGATCGACTGGGCGGCGCTGCTCCTGATCCTCTGCGTTGCCATGGTGCTGGCAGCGCGGCGTTTGTCCTTCGTGCTGGCCTGCGCGGCTTTGCTCATGGCGTTGGGAGGGCTCGCCAACCTCATCTCCAGCTTCGAAGGAGAGCGTGAGCGCAGCTATTTCGGCATCTACTCGATTACCCAGCGAGATGATGGTGACCGCATCCTGATGCACGGCACCACCATCCACGGCATCCAGCGCGCCGCGCCTGACTCGCGAGAGCCGACTGCCTATTATGGCCGCAGTTCGGGCGTGGGACTGGCGCTTGCCAATGCCGAAAGCATCGTGGGGCCGAATGCCCGCGTGGGAGCCGTCGGGCTGGGGGTCGGCACGCTCGCCTGTTATCGCCAACCCGGCCAGCAATGGACCTTCTTCGAGATCGACCCGACGGTTCTGCATTTCTCGCGCGATGGCGAGTTCACCTTCCTCGACCAGTGCGCGCCCGATGCGAACATGCAGATGGGCGACGCGCGCCTGCGCCTTGAGGACCTGCCGGCCGACAGCTTCGACATTCTCGTGATCGACGCTTTCTCGTCCGATGCCATCCCTCTGCATCTGCTGACGCTGGAAGCCATGGCGATCTATGAACGCGCACTGGCGCCCGGCGGGCTCTTGCTGCTGCACACTTCGAACCGTTATGTAAGTCTGGAACCAGTGGTTTCGCGGCTGGCGGAGGCGAGCGGAATGAGTGCGATGGTCTGGCAGGACGATCCGGTGCGTCGCAACGATCTCTATTCCTCTACCTGGATTGCACTTGCACCCGGCCCCGAACCTTTGAATGTACTGTCCTCCACGGCCGACTGGCGGCTGCTTGTGGAACCCGAAGGCCCTGTTTGGACCGACGATTACGCGTCTGTCCTGCCTTATCTCGTCTGGGAGAATTTCCTTTGACCCTGCACAGCCACGTCCTCGGCGACGCGCGTTTCCCCGGAGCCATGATCCTTCCCTATGAAGGCAAGGTTCCCAAGATTCATGACACGGCCTTCATTGCGCCGGGCGCGCGCATCATCGGCGATGTCACAATCGGTCCGGAAGCGAGCGTTTGGTACAACTGCGTGTTGCGCGGCGACATCCACCGGATCGAGATCGGCGCACGCAGCAACGTGCAGGATGGCAGTGTGCTGCATGTCGAAGGTCCGCGCCCCGATACCGATGGGGAGCCTACGATCATTGGCGAGGACTGCGTGATCGGACACATGGCTGTGGTGCATGGCGCACAGCTGGCAAACCGCGCATTTGTCGGCATGGGCGCGGTTGCCATGGACGGCTCGCGCATTGCCGAAGGTGGCATGCTCGGCGCAGGCGCGCTGCTCAGCCCGGGCAAGGAAATCGGCAGGGGCGAAATCTGGATCGGCCGGCCGGCCAAGTATTTCCGCACGCAGGGCGATGCGCAGATCGAAAAGATCAGGTTCCAGACCGAACGCTATTGCAAGCTCGCCAAGCTGCACCTGGCGGCCATTCGTGGCACGCCCGAGGATTGATCTGCCCTCTGCCGAAGCCATTCGTTCAATGGCGGATGCGGAAGGCAGGCTGGCGGTGCGCGTAACGCCCGGCGCGAAGACTGAGGGCATCACACTGAAGAATGCTCAGGTACAGGCGAAAGTCCGCGCCAAGCCGCAGGACGGCGCGGCCAACGCGGCGGTGATCGCCCTGCTCGCCAAGGCACTTGGTTGCGCGCCTTCGCGCGTCGAGTTGTTGCGCGGCGCGACTTCTCGCGAAAAGGTGTTCCGAATTGGTCGCTAGATCTCGCGCCGGGTCAGGTGTTCGCTGACGACCAGCAGCGCCGCCGCATAGGCAACGCCAAACCAGAGCGCGGCGGCAGGGGCCTGCAAGGCCGCTATCGCCCCCAGCACCGCTCCCGCCAATAGAGCGGCCCACAACAGCATGAAGGGGGACCAGCCACTCGGCCTAGTCCCGCTGATACGGTCGCCGATCGCCTGGCCCACGCGAACCAGTGCGCCCGTCATGTAGGTGAGTCCGACCGGATTTCGGCGGTTGCCACTGAGCGCGGTGTTGAGCGCGCCCATCGCCAGCACCAGGCAAGCGAGCGAGGGCGCTTGTAATTCCAGAGACCGGGCGAGGGCCGCTGCCACCAGCAGTGCGAGAACGGCGGACAGGACGCGGCGCTTTCGGCCGCTCTCGCGCATGTCACCCAGCCAGGTGCCTAGTGCCACGCCGAGGATGAATCCGACAATCAGCAAGGCAGGTACCAGCACGCGCCGCGCGCCGGACGCCACATCGAGCGCCAGCAAAGTCGTGTTGCCGGTCATGAAGGAGACGTAATAGCCGTCGACCTGAAGGAAGCCCGCGGCATCCACGAAGCCCGCCAGCAGCGCGATGCCAATGGCCATCCGGCGGCGGGGTGGATCGAATCTGTCCATGCCCCTGCCGTAGATCGCGCCTAGTCGCGGATCAACGCGCGAAGTGCCTCGATCCGGTCCGCTTCGTGCACCGGCTTGTCCCAGCGGATGCGATGGATGCGCGGAAAGCGCATGGCGAGGCCGGACTTGTGCCGCTTGCTGGTGTGAACGGAATCGAAGGCAACCTCGAACACCAGCGTACGCTCAACTTCGCGCACCGGGCCGAAGCGGTTGAGCGTTGTCTGCCGCACCAGCTTGTCGAGCTTCTTCAGTTCCGCATCGGTGAATCCGGAATAGGCCTTGCCTACGGGCAACAGCTCCGCGCCTTCGTCCGGGTCGCCGTCCCAGCAGCCGAAGGTGTAATCCGAATAGAAGCTGGAGCGCTTGCCGCTGCCGCGCTGGGCATACATCAGCACGCAATCGACCAGCAGCGGATCGCGCTTCCATTTGTACCAAAGCCCCGTCTTGCGCCCCGGAACGTAGAGGCTGTCGCGCCGCTTCAGCATCAGCCCCTCGATGGCGTCGTCTCGCGCGCCCTCGCGGATTTCGGCGAGGTGATCGAAGTCGCGCGCCTCGACCAGCTGGCTGAGATCGAAGTGACTCTCCGGCAGGCGCGGAATGAGTTTCTCGAGACGCTTGCGGCGTTTCTCCCATGACAGATCGCGCAAATCCTCGCCTTCCAACATCAGCACGTCATAAAGCCGCACGAAAGCGGGGCTTTCGGTGAGCATCTTCTTGCTGACGGTCTTGCGACCGAGCCGCTGCTGCAGGGCATTGAAACTGGCGGCACCGCCTTCCTCGCCGCCCTGGTGCGCGCCGCGAACCAGCAATTCACCATCGAGCACGGCTGGCAATTCGAGAGCCGAGACCATCTCCGGAAAAGTCGCACTGATATCGTCGCCGCTGCGTGAATAGAGGCGCGTCTCGCCTGCAACGTGCACAAGCTGCACGCGAATGCCGTCCCACTTCCATTCCGCTGCATAGTCGGCGAGATTGACGACCGTGTTTTCCAGCGGGTGGGCCAGCATGAACGGGCGGAACAGCGGCATGTTCGCCGTGTCGGGAGGATTGGCACCGTCAGCGGCCCAGGCGAAGAGATCGGCGTAGGGCGGCTCGAGCGCGTGCCAGTATTCCTCCACGTCATCGACGGGTACATCGAAGGCCTGCGCGAAAGCGACCTTGGCAAGGCGGCTCGATACGCCAACGCGCATGCCGCCTGTCGCCAGCTTGAGCAGCGCATAGCGACCTGCGGAATCGAGCTTGTCGAGCATGACAGGCAATTCGCCCATCACGCTGGCGCGGGTCATTCCAGACAGCGCCTCAACCGCTTCGCTCACTTTCGGCGGCGCCGTGACGTCAGTTTCGCGCTCTGGCCAGAGCAGGGCGGCGGTTTCAGCCGTATCGCCCACGAAATCGCGGCTCAGGCTCCAGAGCACCGGGTCGACCCGCTCCTTCAGCAGATTGCGGATGGTGGAGCTCTTCACGGCCTTGAAATCGAGCCCGTCGGTGAGGGCGGCCAGTGCCCAGCCGCGATCAGGATCAGGCGTGTCGCGCAAGTACTCGGCGATCAGCCGCAACTTTTCGTTGCGGCTGCGCGTGTAGATGAGCGCATCGAGGAGGGTGGCAAACTCTTCCAAGCCTCAGTCGTCCTCGTCCTCGTAGCCGACGAGCGCCAGCGCGCGGGCGCGGCGCTGGTGAAGCTGGTGCCAGCGCAGCAGTGCTTCCTCGCGCCCATGCGTGATCCAGGTTTCGTGCGGGTTCACCTCTTCGATAGTGCGGGTGAGCTCATTCCAGTCGGCATGATCGGAAATGACCAGCGGTAGTTCGACATTGCGCTGCCTGGCCCGTTGGCGAACGCGCATCCAACCGCTCGCCATGGCTGTGATAGGATCGGGGAGGCGGCGGCTCCAGCGATCGTTGAGAGCGGAAGGCGGGCAGACGACGACATGGCCGCGCATGTCGTCCTTCTCGTGATTGGATACGAGGCGAAGCTCGCCAAGATCCACGCCGAATTCTTCGTAGAGGCGGCACATCTTTTCCATCGCGCCGTGGAGATAGATTGGCTGCCTGTGTCCGGCAGCACGCAACTCGGCAATCACTCGCTGCGCCTTGCCCAGTGCATAGGCGCCCACCAGCACGCAGGCATCGGGATGCGCTTCCAGCCGCCCGAGCAACTTTGCCATTTCGTCCTCTATCGGCGGATGGG
>JGI12481J13897_1000870_pt1 | contig 8013 bp, 8 predicted proteins | sample TtaePargueraPR_FD_13897 | JGI IMG/M metagenome (IMG submission 13897)
AATAAGGGGGGCGGCGCATTCGGCAGATTGCGGCACGGAAATCGACAGACCGGCCGCGAGAAGCACGCCGGTAAAAATGGCGGTTATGCGTCGGTGAAAGCCCACCTGTCCGTTCCCATGCGATAGCGTTATATACAATCATGCATAACGAATATGCTGGGTTTTGAAAAGTGTCCTCTCTTAGAGGCTTAGTGTCGCGGCAAAAAAACTGACGCCGACTGCCAGAATTAGGAGCGCGCCGAGGTGTTCAAGGATGGACCCAATGACAAATTGACGCGTTGAGGTGTCGCCCGACGCCACATTCACGACGATCCGGCGAAATACGACGGCCAACGCGCCTATGGTAGACATCGTTAGCGCCATGCCGGCGCTTATGGCGACGACGAGCAGGATACCGAAGCCCAGAATATCGTTGGCCAGTGCGAACAACATAACAAGGATCGCTCCGGTGCAAGGTACGAGCCCGGCGACGACGGCAAGCACGCCTTGCTGGCGGCCGCCATGGGAATCGCCATGAGAATGCTTTTCGCCGTGGCCGTGGTCATGGCCGCAGTCGAAGCTGCCGGTACGCGCATTCCAAACAGCGCGGTACAGCATGTAAAGGCCGATCGCGATGATCAGCCCGTAGCTTGCGAGACGGATGGCTGTCGATTCGGCAGGAGAACCTCCCAGGAACTGCCGAAAGCTTAAATCGACCAAGCTGACGAAAACGACTGCGGACACGACGTGGGTTACGGCAATCTGGGCACCCATGAGCAGGCCACGTCCGATGCGCGCCTCCCTGCCGACAAAATAGGACGCGACGACCATTTTCCCGTGCCCCGGGCCAACCGCATGAACTGCGCCGTAAAGGAAGGCTAAGGCAAGTCCCGTCCAGATGGCAGCCGGTGTCGCACCATCCTTGATCGCATTCATATAGCGGGCGATGTCACGCACCATCGTACGCTGCATACTGACCATCTTCCGGAACAATTGTCCGAAGATGCCGGGTTCGGTCACTGTGGGCCTCGGTGCAGTTTGCTCGCTTTCGGTCGGCGCAGCGGGGGCGGCGAAGGGGTTTTGCGCCTTCGCACCGGTAGGTGCCGCGAGCACCAGGAGTATTGCGACGGCAACGAGACAGATAAGGTCTTTCGGCTTATTCACCGCACAACAGGTCCACGCGGTCGGGAAAAACAACGCCGTACAAGATGGGGTTCTGACGATCCTCGTCGATGAAAAAATGACAGGAGCCATTGGTCAGGCCCTGGAAGCGAATCGGATCGACTTTGATCAGCGAAACGTCGACGTAAAAAGTTATGTCGTAGACGCTGAAAGCGACAGGTGTTTTCGCCGGATCAACGGGTTCGTCGAGCGGAACCGTAAAATGATAGATGACTTGCCCCTTAACAATGTCGGCGGCGAAATCCGTCGTCCGTTCGATCTTCATCTTTTCGTTATCGATCAACAAGTCGGTGAAATAGTTCGATTCCTTTACGCCTTCAAAAGCCTGTGCCCGAACCTTGGCTTGTTCATCGGCATCGAAGGTGCCGCTTTTGTCGATATCGAAGGTTTGAATGACGCCGGCGCTAAAAAATTCATCCATCTTCCATTGGAAACGCACGCCGGTAAGAACGCGGCCATCGAAAAGAAAAGTACCGCCGACATCGATCCACATATGCGGATGCGGCTGCGCGGCAGGGCTCAGGACAAACACCGATACGGTGAAAGCTACGATTGCAGATAAATGCCTCATGCTGGGAAGCATAATTCTAAAAAGTTTCCGGCCTATGACTCGTCAGACGCTGCGGAGCCTGAACGGATCATAGGCCGAAATCGTGCGAAATGCACGATACCTAGGCGTGAATGCCTGTCCTAGGAGGACGGGAGGAGGCAGTCGGCCAAGGATTTGGCGAGATTTTCCATAAGATCGAAATAGGCATCGGGTCCGGGCGTGAGATCGGCGCCGACGGGATCGAGGGTTCCGGCGCGGGCGGATGTGCCGCGAATTAAGGTTTTGACGACAGCCGGTTCGAACTGCGGCTCGGCGAAGACGCACACCGCGCCCTCGTGTTCGATCTTCTCACGCAGTTCGGCGAGGCGCTTGGCACCCGGCGAGCGGTCGGGAGACACCGTGAGCGACCCGACGGCATTGGTGCCGAAGCGCCGTTCGAAATAATGATAGGCATCGTGGAACACGAGATAGGGCTGGCCCTTGACCGGCGCGACGGTTTTCTCGATATCGCGGATGAGCTGGTTCAGCCGGCCATTTACTGCATTGCCATTTTTCTCATAGACCGCGGCGTTCGCCGGATCGATGGCCCCGAGCGTTTCGACGATGGCCGCGACCATGATGCGGGCATTTGCCGGATCGAGCCACAGGTGCAGATCCTTTTCGCCATGCGCGTGATCATGCTCTTCCTCATGCTGATCCTCGTCTTTGTGCGCATCGGCATGATCGTCGTCATGGTCGTCGTCTTTGTGCGCATCGGCATGATCGTCGTCATGGTCGTCGTCTTTGTGCGCATCGGCATGATCGTCGTCATGGTCTTCGTGCTCTTCCCAGGCGCCGCCTTCGCGCGTGTCGAGAAGCGGAAGGTCCGCGAGCTCGCTGAACTTCACGATCCGGGCGCGTCCGCCCAGCGCCGCGAGCGGCTTCTGGAGGAAGCTTTCCAAATCGTCGCCGACCCAAAATATCGCGTCGGCCTGTTGCAAGGCACGAGCGCCGGAGGGGCGCAGGGTATAGGTATGCGGTGAGGCGCCCCCCTTGATCATGAGGGTGGGTTCGGCAACGCCCTGCATCACACCTGCGGCAAGGGAATGAATGGGGACAATGGAGGTAACGACCTTTGGCGCGGCGGCGGTGGGGGCCGACGGTAAGGTTGCCAGCAACCCAGCAAAAGCGAGACACGCCAGGGATTTTGAGATATGAGAACGCATGCCGTTCCTCCATTTTGTTATATTATAACTAGATTTTGATTATGTTATAATATAACCTTTAGGTAGGCAATACATATATATATCGCTACCAAGGGAAGAAACATGCCTGGACGCCAGAGTAGCCAACCAAGAGATCGCCGGCCGGAATGGAATCCGCGCCACGATCACGATAGCTGTGTCAGGGCGGCGATGGGAAAGGCTGACCGGGTGTGCGAAGAACGCGGCGTACGCCTGACCGATCTACGCCGCCGCGTGTTGGAGCTTGTGTGGGGCAGTCATCGGCCGGTCGGGGCCTATACGCTCCTCGATGTCTTGCGCAACGAACGGAGCGGGGCTGCGCCGCCGACCGTTTACCGTGCCCTCGATTTTCTGACCGAGCAGGGGCTCGTCCACCGTATTCAAAGCCTAAACGCCTATGTCGGCTGCAACGATCCGGAACACCCTCATCTTGGCATCTTTCTCATCTGTAGCGACTGTGGTGACGCGTTGGAGGTCGAGGATACGGAAATCGACCAAGCGATCGACCGGTCGGCGTCGAAGGTCGGCTTCACGGTGCAGGGACGAACCGTAGAAGCGGTCGGTCTTTGTCCTCAGTGCAAGGCGGCGTAGAGTTCCCATGAAGAATTCACCTTCATCGCCGTCGGTCATCATCGACGGCCGGGGGATCGAAGTCCGCGCCGGTACCAAGGTTCTGGTGACGGGCATCGACATTTCCATTTCAGACCGGGAAGTGGTGACTGTCATCGGCCCCAATGGGTCGGGCAAGACAACCCTGCTTCGGGCGCTGCTCGGCTTAACCACGCCAACCAGCGGAACCGTGTACCGGCGCCCTGCCACGACCATCGGCTATATGCCGCAACGATTGGCCGTCGACCGCAACCTGCCCATGACGGTGCGGCGGTTTCTTGGGCTCGCCGGGAAATTCGAGCGCGGACATCGGGCGGAGGTTCTCGAAGAAACAGGTATTCGCCATATAATCGATTCCAGCATCCACGATATTTCGGGCGGCGAATGGCAGCGGGCATTGTTGGCGCGCGCACTTCTCCGCGATCCCGATCTACTGGTTCTCGACGAGCCGGTGCAGGCGGTGGACGTGACGGGGCAGGCGGAACTCTACAAATTGATCTCGCATATCCGCGACACCCGCGGGTGCGGCGTGCTGATGGTGTCGCACGACCTGCATCTGGTAATGGCGGAAACTGACAAGGTCGTCTGTATCAACACGCATCTGTGCTGCGCCGGAACGCCTGACGTCGTCAGTAGAGATCCGAAATACGTCGAATTGTTCGGCAGGGGCGTTGCCGAACGTTTCGCCCTCTACCACCATCACCACGATCATGAACATGCGGTCGATGGCCACGTCATCGATGAACATGAACACGACCACGAGGACGCGGCTCATGGATGATTTTCTGGTCCGAGCGTTGCTGGCCGGCCTCGGTGTGGCCGCGCTGACAGGTCCCTTGGGCGCCTTCGTGGTCTGGCGGCGCATGGCATTTTTTGGCGACACATTGGCGCATGCCGCCTTGTTGGGTGTCGCCTTGGGATTGGCGTTCGAGGTCAATCTGACCGTCGGCGTGGTCGGTGTCTGTATCGCGACGGCACTGATGCTGATCGGTGTCCGCAGGCGCAGCGGCCTCGCCAGCGATACCATTCTCGGCATTCTTTCTCACGGAACGCTTGCGCTCGGTCTGGTTGCCATGTCGTTTCTGGAGAAAGTCAGGTTCGACCTTCTCGGCTATCTCTTCGGCGATATTCTGGCGGTCACCCTAACCGACCTCACCTGGATCTACGCAGGCGGGGCGGTGATTTTGGTAGCGATCTTCCTGATCTGGCGACCCTTGCTGTCGGCGACCGTGCATGAAGACCTCGCGCGTGCCGAAGGGGTGCCCGTCGATCGCGTGAATATCGTTTTTGTTGTGTGCATCGCGCTGGTCGTAGCGACGGCAATGAAGGTGGTCGGTATTTTGCTGGTGGCCGCTTTGCTGATCATTCCCGCGGCAGCCGTACGCGCGTTTTGCCGCACGCCGGAACAGATGGCGGTGGCGGCAGTCGTTGCCGGTTGGCTCGCGGTCTGTGGCGGGTTGGGGATGTCGGTTTTGGCCGATACGCCAGCCGGGCCGTCGATAATCGTGGTGGCACTGTGCCTCTTTATCGTCGGCGCCGGTGTCCCCGTGTTCAGGAGCGCCCGCTAAGCCGCTTTAAACCGGCGGCCAAATCCTCGATCAGATCGTCGGCATCCTCGAGACCGGCATGGAACCGGACGCAGGGGCCGGGCGTTTCCCATTTGGTGGCGGTGCGATTGCCTTCGAGGTTGGAGGGCAGCACAAGACTTTCGAAGCCGCCCCAACTGCCGCCGAGCGCGAACAGTTCGAGCCCATCGATCATCGCCTCAAGGTTTTCTTGCGGGTAATCGTTGAAGACGACGCTGAACAAGCCCGACGACCCGGTGAAATCCCGCTTCCAAATCTCGTGACCGGGGCAGGAGGGGAGGGCCGGGTGCAGCACCTTGTGGACTTCCGGTTGGCCCGCGAACCACTCCGCGAGTTTAAGACCGTTGGCTTGGTGTCTCGCCATGCGCGCGCTCAATGTCCGGATGCCGCGAAGGCCCAGATAGGCGTCGTCCGGTGCGGCGTTATAGCCAAGCACATGCACACAATCGATCACCGGTTCGAAGTTCTCCTTCTTCATGGTGATGGCGCCGAGCATGGCATCGGAATGGCCGACAAGGTACTTGGTCGCGGCGTGGACGGAGACGTCGACGCCGTGCTCGAACGGCTTGAAGTAATACCCGCCGCTCCAGGTGTTATCCATCACCACCTTGGCGCCGGCCGCGTGGGCGGCCTCGGCGATGGCGGGGATATCCTGTACCTCGAAGCTATGCGAGCCGGGCGCCTCGGTATAGACCACCTTGGTGTTGGGCCGCATGAGATCGGCGATGCCGCCACCGATCATCGGATCGTAATAGGTGATCTCGACGCCGTAACGCGACATGAACTTATTGGCGAGGTTGCGGGTGGGCGCGTAGGCGTTGTCGGTGACCAGCGCATGATCGCCGGCACCGACGAAAGCAAGCATGGCACCGCAAATGGACGCAAGGCCGGAGCCAACGGCAATAGTCCGGTCGCCGCCCTCCAATTGCGCAACCGCTTCTTCGAAGGCGAAAGCGGTGGGTGTGCCGCGCCGCCCATAGACGAAATTGTCGTTCGGGTTCTTACGTTTCTCGCGCATGGCGGCGACGGACGGATGGGCGACCGTGGAGGCGTGATAGACCGGTGGGTTGATGATGCCGAAATTATCCTCGGGATGGCTGCCCGCGTGGATAAGTGTGGTGTCGATCTTGGGTTTCTTATCGGCCATATTCAGGCTCCGCTGTTCAGGCGGGCGAACCCGACCTCGAGATCGTCAATAAGGTCGGTGACGTCTTCTTGACCCGCGTGCACGCGCAGACACGGTCCGTCGTGCGGCCATCGCGTCGCCGTTCGGATGTGGCCGGGATCGTCGAGGATCATTAGGCTTTCGAAACCGCCCCAGCTGAATCCCAATCCGAAATAGCGCATATTGTCCAGCATCGCGGTAACGCGGTCCCTGGACGTCGGTTTCAAGATGACGCCGAACAGGCCGGACGCGCCGGTGAAATCGCGCTTCCAAATTTCATGACCGGGACAATCGTCGAAGGCGGGATGCAGAACCGCCGCGACCTCCGGCCGTGCCTTGAACCAACGGGCGAGGGCAAGGGCGTTCTCCTGATGCCGATCCATCCGCACCGACAGGGTGCGCATGCCGCGTAAAGATAGATAGCAATCGTCAGGCGCGGCGCAGTATCCCATGTTCACGGAGGTCTGCTTCATCCGCGTCGCCAATTCTTCTGTCGAGGTGATGGTGCCGATCATTACATCGGCATGGCCGGCGATGTATTTTGTCGCTGCCTGGATCGATACGTCGACGCCATGTTCGAACGGCTTGAAGAAATGCCCGGCCGACCAGGTGTTGTCCAGGAGCACCTTGGCGCCTCCCGCATGCGCGGCTTTGGCGATGGCGGGGATGTCCTGCACCTCGAAGGTGAGGGAGCCGGGCGATTCCGTGAACACCACCTTAGTATTGGGCTGGATCAACTCGGCAATGCCGGCACCGATCATCGGGTCGTAATAGGTGGTCTCGATGCCGCATTTCTTGAGAAGGTTGTTACACAAAGACCGGGTCGGGCCATAGGCAGTGTCGACCATCAAGAGATGATCGCCCTGTTCCAGCAACGCGAACAAGGCGGCCGTGATGGCGGCGAGGCCGGAACACAGCGACACGCTGCGATGCCCGCCTTCCAGATCGGCAACGGCTTCTTCGAAGGCAAAGGACGTCGGCGTGCCGTGGAGGCCGTAATAGACCGTGTCGTCGTAACGGCGTTTGACGGCGGCTTCCATCTCGGCGACCGAGGGAAACAGCACCGTCGACGCGTGATAAACGGGCGGGTTCATCGCGCCCTGAAAAATTTCCGGATGGCTGCCCGTATGGATGATACGTGTGTCGGCGCGACGGTGTTTGTGTTTGTGTGTCTTCATTCGGCCCGAGGTCCGCTTAAGAGTCGACAGGGGTATCGGGGTGACCGCCCCATTCGGTCCACGAGCCGTCATAGATCGCGGCCTTGTCGTTACCGATGAGGTGCAGCGCCAGGAAGGCCACGGCCGCGCTGACGCCCGATCCGCAACTGGAGATGACGGGCTTGTTGCCGTCAATGCCGGCTGCCGCGAAGGCGGCGGCGAGCTCGTCGGCCGATTTCATCGTATTGTTGTCGTCGGCGTTGAGGAGTTGGTGGAAGGGGAAGCTGACGCTGCCCGGAATATGTCCCGAACGGATGCCGGGACGAAATTCGGGATCGGTTCCGTCGAAGCGCCCGGCCGAGCGCGCATCGATGACGATCTCACTATGGGACGTCAAATTGTTGCGGACTTGATCGAGCGTGCGCAGATACCCGGGCCGGAAAGTTGCTTTGAAATCGGTTGCGGCGGGCGTCGGAATGCCACCCTCCATGGGTTTGCCCTCGGCCTCCCATTTCTTCGAGCCGCCGTTGAGCACGGCGGCATTGTTGTGACCGAACAGGCG
>JGI12481J13897_1000879_pt1 | contig 7861 bp, 5 predicted proteins | sample TtaePargueraPR_FD_13897 | JGI IMG/M metagenome (IMG submission 13897)
GGCGGGCCGCCGCGTTGCCGTGGTCAACGCTGGGGTGGACGGCCAAAGCACGGCGGGCACCATCCGCAATTTCGAACAGTGGTTCCCCAAAATCCCCGGTCTGCGGCCGCGCTACGTACTCGCGTATCTCGGCCTTGACGATATGGCCGTGATGACCAGTGACCAAGCTGCCGAAGCGGCGCGCGACAATCTCGGCGCCACGGAAAGCCCGGCGGCGCAGTATTTCAGGAACAACAGTGCTTTCCATGCGGTTTACCGCAAATTGTTCGGCGAGCCGGAGGGGCGTGCCTCCATGCCGTTGCCCGAAGGGAAAAAGGTCGAGGGCACGTTCGTCCCGTTGCCCGAACCCCTTGACCTGGCGGCGACCGCCAGCGTGTACGCGGAGGCCCTCGATGCCTACGCCGCGCGGCTGAGGACCTTGTCGGAGATGATCCGCAAACTCGGGGCGGAACCCATTTTCGCGACCCAACATGCGGGCGACTACCGCGTCGACAAAAACGGCGACGTTCTCGGCCGGCCGACGGCTGATGGCGCCATCGATACCGGTCATTTTGCGCTGCTGACCCTGATCAACTGGAGAACCATGACGGTGTGCGAGGAAGTGCGGGCCATTTGTGTCGATCTGGCGGAAACACTGCGCTTCAAGGACGGCGATCATTATGACGCTATCCATACGACGCCACGCGGCTCGGCCAAGGTCGGGCGCGCCCTCTATGAAGCGCTAAAAGATCGCCTCCAATTCAGCGAGACGGCGCGTTTGCTTCCAAATTAGGTGGCAGGTTTCAAAGCCTTTGCTGTAAAGGCCAAAACGGAGAGCGCTACGGCAATGGCCGCGCCGCCGTAATACATGAGATCGAACGAGCCGAACGCGATCACGGCGCCGGACGCCACCGGGCCCAGGGTTTGCGCGAGCCGCAGGGCGAAAGAGACACCGGACGCGAAAGTGGCGCGGAGATCCTCGGGCGCGTTTTCGATGATCATAACTTGTAGGCCGGGACGCACGACCCCGAAGGCGGCGCCATAGGCGAGCATGGCGATCATGATCGACATGTCGGTGGGCAGCAGCGGCACCATGGCGACGGCCGCCGCCTGTACCAGGAACGCCGCCGTGATCAATCCGCGATAGCTGAAAATTTGGGCGAGCCGCGCCAATTGCAGCGCGGCGATGGTGCCGGAAAAGGAGCGCGCAGAAATAATCACGCCGATGAACACGGCGCTGGTCCCGAACTTGTCGGCAAGCAGCACCGGCAGATAGGTGTTGAGCGCGCCGAAACCGACAAAAATAAAACCGGCGGTCATGATCAGGATTTCGACCACCCGCCTGTCGGCGAGGCTGCGTCCGGCGTGACCTAGGAATTCGCGGCCTTTGGTCGTTCGTGTGGTTTTGGTTTCGGTCATGAAGGCCATGGCCAACAGACCGACCGGGAGACCCAAGAGACAGGTGAGGAACGGGTAATGCCAGCCGAAGGCAACGAGAAACCCGCCGAGCAATGGGTAGCCGCCGGCGGCGATGATCTGCGCGGCACCCATACGTCCCATAACCCGCGCTCGGTCATGCCCGGAAAAGTAATCGCCGATCAAGGCAACGCTGAGATTTGACAGGCCGCTCGCGCCGAGGCCTTGAACCAACCGTAGTGTCAAAAGTGTTTCTAGATTCTCCGCCCATCCAACCGCGCTGCCGGCGATGGAAAACAGGAACAGTGACGGGATAAGCACCAGCTTCTTGCCGTAGCGGTCGGCGAGCAGTCCGACGAAGGGAACAATGATCAAGGCGGGCAGGGCATAGGCCGTCATTACCAGGCCGAGCTGTTCGTCGGTAACGCCGACGGCCTCGCGCATGGCGGGCAAGGCCGGCGTAATCATCGGAATGCCGAGGAGGTTGATCAGGGTGATTCCCAGAATCAATGCGGCATTCCGGTTCCAGGCCGACGAAGACGCGGGAGGATTCGGCGATGAAGTCATGGTCCGTGCATACCCTGCCCACGCCGCGCCACAAGCATAATTTTGCGAATTGTACGCCAGGATGACAGAGGGGCCGAGATGCAGACGGGAATTTAGGGGGTGAACGGCCCCGGCAAACGCGCTACAAAATCAGTTCCTATCACGACAGATGAAAACCCGGGGAGAGATTATGGCAGGCAGCGTCAACAAGGTCATTCTGGTCGGAAATCTTGGCCGCGACCCGGAAATCCGTTTTACCCAGGATGGGACGAAAATAGCGAACTTGTCGGTTGCCACTTCCGAGACCTGGAACGATCGGGCGTCGGGTGAGCGCAAGGAGCGCACCGAGTGGCACCGCGTCGTGATCTTTAACGACCGTCTCGCCGATGTTGCCGAGAAATACCTCAAGAAAGGGTCCAAGGTGTACCTCGAGGGCCAGTTGCAAACGCGCAAATGGCAGGGCCAGGATGGACAGGACCGGTATACGACCGAGGTTGTGCTCGGCCGCTTCCGGGGTGAGTTGACCATGCTCGATGGCCGCGGCGGCGGCGGTGGCGAGTACGCGGGTGCTGGCGCCGGCGCGCCGGCCGAACCGGAATACGCGGCGGCGGGTGCCGGCGGTGGCGGTGGACGCGTTGACGATCTCGATGATGAAATTCCATTTTGAGTGCACAGAAAGTTGAGAGCGACGCTTTCCGGTTTCCGTTCAGCCGTTTCGTTAACGGAAGCGTAATGGGGTTGCGTCATACTTTGAAAATCTTTTCAGGGATCGAACGAGGAAAACGCGCGTGACCGAGCAAACCGGCGTACTGGTCAACCTCAACATTGTCGGCGATTTGAACGACAACGAGATAGACCTTGCCGATACCGCGCTTATGCTGGCGGCTCTCGATCATCCCGACAAAAAAATCCAACAATATCGCGATCACTTGGCCGGATTGGTGGCGAATGCCGCCGCCGTCAAAGGCCAGGCGGCGGACGTTTACGACCGGGCGGCGGTGCTGCATGACGTCGTGTTTGCCGATAATGGCTATCACGGTGACGACGATACCTATGACGACCCCGCCAATGCCGACCTGATCAGCGTGATCGACCGCCGCAAGGGGCTGCCGGTGGCGTTGGGGATTATCCTCATCCACGTGGCGCGGTCCTTGAAATGGGATATCGCCGGGCTTCGTTTCCCGGGGCATTTCCTGCTGCGTCTGCAAGCGCACGGTGAGACCGCGATCATCGATCCGTTCGATGGCGCTCGTGTTTTGCAGATGGGCGAGTTGGCAAAATTGCTCAAAGACATCTACGGCAACGAACTTCCGCTCAAGGCGGAGTTTTTGCGCTCCGTCGGCAATCGTGAAATCCTGCTCCGGCTGCAAAATAATCTTAAGACGCGGGCGTTGCAGGCGCGCGATCCCGAACGCGCCATCGACATCCTTCGGCGTATGGCGCTGATCGCGCCCGATCATGGCGAAACCATTGTCGAATTGGCGGCATTGGAGGCGGGGCAGGGCAACTTGAAGGCCGCCGTGATGGTTCTCGAGGAACATCTCGACCGAACCGCGTCGAAGAAGCGCAAGAACAGCGACGCCGAACGCATGTTGTCCGAACTGAAGCGCGGCCTGAACTAAACCTCTCGCCCCTTGCGATGTCGCGTCAAGCGGCGTAGTTCCTTTTCCATGAACCTCAATTTCCTTGAAGCCGGTGACGGTCCGCCGGTGGTTATCCTGCATGGGTTGTTCGGCCAGGCGCGCAATTGGGCGGGCGTGGCAAAGCTGCTTGCCGACCGATACCGCGTTATCAGCGTGGATGTCCCCAATCATGGGCGGTCGCCCTGGACCGATGTCGTGAACTATCCGGTCATGGCCGACGCGGTGCGCGCCTTCTTGGCCGACAAAGGGCTGACGGGCGCGGCAATGGTCGGTCATTCCATGGGCGGCAAGGTCGCGATGACGCTGGCATTGAACGAACCGAGCGCCATCGGCGATCTTGCGGTCGTGGACATCGCGCCGGTGCCCTACGACCATGACACCGGCGACTATCTTGCGGCCATGCGGGCCCTGCCGCTGGCCGATGTCAAAAGCCGCGACAACGCCGACGAACTTCTCTCCGGGGCGGTACGCGATCCCGCCGTTCGTCAATTGCTGTTGCAGAATCTGGCGCGCGGCGAAAACGGCTATGAATGGCGCATCAACCTTGACGGCCTGCACACAGGTTTGGCCGCGTTGCACGGCTTTCCCGACGGTTTGCGCGAGGCGACGTTTAACGGGCGCACGTTGTTCGTTGCCGGCGCTAAATCCAATTACATCGACGGGAATGGCCGCGCGGAAATCCACTGCTTGTTCCCGACGGCTGATATCGCGGTGATCGACGGCGCCGGTCACTGGGTGCACGCCGACAAGCCTGCGGAAACGGCCGCGGTGCTACAGCGCTTTCTCGCAACGCGTTCTTAGAGAAAGGTTATTCGGCGGCCTCTGCCGCGGTCGCGGTGCGGCGGCGCACCATGCCCAGCCACATGACGGACAGCATGGGAATGATGATCATCGGCAGGGCCAGGATAATCACCCAGTCCCACCCCATCAGATGATAGACGGTCCCCGAGAACAGGGACGCGAAGGCGAGACAGGTGAAAACGATCAAATCGTTTGTGCCTTGCACCTTGGCGCGCTCGGCGGGAACGTCTACCTCGGTCAGCAACGCGGTTCCGGCGGTGAAGGCGAAGTTCCAGCCGACGCCCAGCAGGAACAAGGCGACCCAGAAATGCAGCACCTCGGTACCGGCGATGGCGACAGCGAGGGAAGCGAGCATCAAAATGTTGCCGGCATAGATGATCTTGGGCGCGCCGTGGCGGGTGATCAGCGAGCCGGTGAAGAAGCCCGGAGCGAACATGCCGACAATGTGCCACTCGATAACGAACTTGGCATCGTTGAACGCATGGCTGGCGCCGATGGTCATGGCGATGGGCGTCGCGGTCATGAGGAAGGTCATGACGCAATAGCCGAAAGTCGCCGAAATCACCGCGACGATGACCACGGGCATGCGGAAGATCTCTCCCAGCGGGCGGCCCGTATCGGCCATTTCCTGCTTGGTCAGCTTGGGAATGTCGATGCCCAGCACGACAACACCCGACAGCAGCGTAACTATCGCGAGGAAACCCAGCGCGCCCGCGAACTCAGCGCCACCGATCAAATCCTTGGTGAGATTGGCGGCCTCCGGTCCGGTAAAGGCGCCAATGACGCTGGCGGCCAGCACCCAGGAGATCGCCTTGGCCTTGAAAGCGGGACTGGCCGAATCGGCGGCGGCGAACCGGTACTGCTGCGCGAAACCGGAATAGATACCGAACAACAGGATACCGAAATTGAACAGCAGGAAGTCCTGTTCCATTACCGCGACCATGGAGACCGCCCCGCCGACCGCCCCGATCAGCGAGCCAACGACGAATCCTGCCTTGCGGCCGATGCGGCGCATCAGCTGAGCGCTTGGCAGCGTGCCGAAGGCGGTGCCGACCAGCATCGCGGTAATAGGCGCCGTGGCGAAGGTCAAATCGTCGCCGAGCATTGCCGCCCCGGCGATGGAGGCCATGAGGAATGTCAGTCCGCGCCCGGTGTTGAACAGCACCTGACATAGCGCGAGAACGCCGACGTTACGTTTTTCTGCGGAGAGAGCCATTCCTTCCATTTAAGGAACGGCAGGATTCCTGGCAAGGCAAAAGAATTCAAAACCCTGCATAGGACGGGGTATGGCCAGGGTATGCAATGGCGCGATTCGCGCGAAATTTCGTCCCTCTTTGCTTTTCTTAAGGAAGCCCCATATATCCTCCGGAATTGAGACGAAAGAGGCTTGAAAATCCTTTGTATTACAATGCCTTATGAGCGCTTTCTTGGGTGTCGATTTCGATCGGCGCCGGTTGTCCTAAAACGTTGAATTTGCTATAAATTGCCATGCAGATTCTGCCCCTATTCGGCCGCTCGGCCACGTCCCGGTAACAGCTAGGATATACGCGCGTGACGCCACCTTCTGACACGCCCTCTGACGATATTCCCACGACAGAAAATGAAATAGCCGAAGGCGCCGGCGGCACGCCGCCGGGAGACGGGCAGCCCCCCGAAGCCGCGGCAGGCGGCGGCGCACCGGGCAGCGACGTTAAGCCCGTTGCCATCGAGGACGAGATGCGCTCGTCCTATCTCGACTACGCCATGAGCGTGATCGTCAGCCGCGCGCTGCCCGATGTCCGCGACGGTCTGAAGCCGGTGCACCGGCGCATTCTCTATGCCATGAAGGAAGGCGGCTACGACTACAACCGGCCGTTCCGCAAATCGGCGCGTATCATCGGTGACGTCATGGGTAAATATCACCCCCATGGCGATTCGGCGATTTACGATGCCATGGTGCGCATGGCGCAGGATTTCTCCATGCGCCTCACCCTTATCGACGGGCAGGGCAACTTCGGCTCCATGGACGGCGACCGCGCCGCCGCCATGCGGTACACCGAAGCGCGTCTTACCCGCGCCGCGCATCATCTGCTTGAAGATATCGACAAAGATACCGTCGATTTCCGTCCCAACTACGACGAATCGGTGGAGGAACCGTCGGTGCTGCCGGCCGAGTTCCCCAATCTTTTGGTCAATGGCGCGGGCGGTATCGCTGTCGGCATGGCGACCAACATCCCGCCGCACAATCTGAACGAAGTGATCGACGCCTGCTGCGCCCTGATCGACAACCCCGACATTACCATCGCCGAATTGGTCGAGAATTATGTCAAAGGTCCCGACTTTCCGACCGGCGGTGTGATCCTCGGCCGCAGCGGTTTTCAGCAGGCCTATGCCACCGGGCGCGGCTCGGTGGCCATTCGCGGCAAAGCCACGATCGAGGAATTCGGTAAGGATCGCGAGGCGATCGTCATCACCGAGGTGCCCTATCAGGTCAACAAGGCGCGGATGGTGGAGATTATCGCGGAAGCCGTGCGTGACAAGAAGATCGAGGGCATTTCCGATCTGCGCGACGAATCGGATCGCCGCGGCGTGCGCGTGGTGGTGGAGATCAAGCGCGATTCCATGGCCGAAGTGGTGCTCAATCAGCTTTATTCCTTTACGCCGCTGCAAACCAGTTTCGGCATGAACATGCTGGCACTGAACGGCGGTAAGCCGGAGATGCTTGACCTCAAGCAGATCCTCCAGGCGTTCGTCGATTTCCGCGAGGAAGTGATCACCCGGCGCACGGTCTTCGAGCTCAACAAGGCGCGGGAGCGGGCGCATATCATGGCCGGTCTCGCTGTTGCTGTGGCCAATCTCGACCCGGTCATCGAACTGATCCGCAAGGCCAAGGATGGTCAGGAAGCGCGCGAGAAATTGATGGCGACGCCGTGGCCCGCCAAGGATGTGGCGCCGCTGATCGAATTGATCGACGAGCCCGGCCGCAAGGTCGACGGTAAAGGCAATTACCACCTGAGCGAAGAACAGGCGCGGGCGATATTGGAACTGCGTCTACAACGCTTGACCGGTCTCGAGCGGGATAAGATCGCCGAGGATCTCCGCGAGCTGTGTGCCAAGATCGCCGAATATTTGGAAATCCTCGGTTCGAAAGCGCGGTTGTTCGAGATCATGCGCACCGAGCTTCTTGAGATGAAGGAGCAGTTCGGCACACCGCGCCGCACGGTCATCGAGGAGGCGGGGTTCGAGACCGACATCGAAGACCTGATCATGCGCGAGGATATGGTCGTCACGGTCTCGAATGCGGGTTACATCAAGCGCGTGCCGTTGTCGGCCTACCGTGCGCAGCACCGGGGCGGCAAGGGACGCTCGGGCATGAGCACCCGTGACGAGGATTTCGTCTCCCAGGTGTTCGTCGCCAACACCCATCAGCCGGTGCTGTTCTTCTCGTCGACCGGTATCGCCTACAAGCTCAAGGTCTACAAATTGCCGCAAGGCAC
>JGI12481J13897_1001015_pt1 | contig 6894 bp, 5 predicted proteins | sample TtaePargueraPR_FD_13897 | JGI IMG/M metagenome (IMG submission 13897)
GTTCAGGCCATTCTGGAACGCCGGTTGGTGATTGAAAACGTCTCCTACTACGCTGCCCCCGGGCAGGAAATGGATGAGATCAGCTTTATTCGCGCCATCCTCGAAGAAGCTGACTGTGATCTGTTACTGGACGTGAATAATGTCTTCGTCAACAGTGTTAATCATCGTTACGACCCGATGGACTATATCAAAGCACTGCCTACCGAGCGCATTGCTTACCTGCATATCGCCGGCCACTACAATGAGGCGGAAGATCTGATTGTCGACACTCACGGCGCAGATGTCATTGATCCGGTATGGGCATTACTGGGCCAGACCTATCAGCACCATGGCGTGCTGCCGACTCTGCTGGAACGTGATTTCAATATTCCGCCATTGCCGCAGTTGCTGGAAGAAGTCAGTACCATTCAGCGTTACCAACAGCAGCCAGAACTCAAACATGTCTCACATGGCTGATTCATTTAAAGCGACTCAGTACCGTTTTGCTGCTCATATCCGCAACCCGGAGGCTGAGCCGGCACCGGAGCACATTGAAGACCGTCGCATGGCGATCTACCGTGATCTGTTTTTCAATAATATCAACGGCACGCTGCAAAATGCTTTTCCAGTAATTCGCAGCCTGTTCACTGAAGACCAGTGGCAGGCGATGGTGCGTGATTTTATGGTCAAGCACCACTGCAAAACACCTTTATTCGTGGAAATCGCCCGCGAGTTTATGGCCTACCTTGAGGCTGAGCGTCTCAGTGATTCAGATCCGGCTTTTCTCAGGGAACTGGCGCACTATGAATGGGTGGAACTGGCTTTAAGCATTCACGAGGCTGAGTTCACCCACACACCGCTCGCTGACGAAGATTGTCTGGCGCTGCATTATGAGCAATCTCAATTAGCCTGGCTGCTGGTGTATCAGTATCCGGTACATCAAATCAGCATCGAGAATCAGCCTGACTCTCCCAACGACACACCTGTATGCCTGCTGGTGCTGCGTAATGAACATGATGAGATTAAATTTATTGAGTTGAATCCGGTCAGTGCCCGGCTGCTGGAGTTATTGTCTCAGGGCCTCAGCGGCCATGAAGCAGTTCAGGAAATAGTTGAGGCCATGCAGCACGCTCAGCCGGAAGTGGTTGAGCAAGGGGCACGTCAGTTGATTGAAGACTGGATTGATCGCGGCATATTACTGATTAACAGGCAATAAAAAAGCCGGGTATTACCCGGCTTTTTTTATCTTATGGATAATCGAATCAGGCTGTCGCCAGTTCAATCGCTTCCGCGGCAAGGCGGGTAATTTCATCCCAGTTCTCCGCATCGACCAGGTCCGCCGCGCACATCCATGAACCACCGACACAGCCGACATTCGGCAGCTTGAAGTAGTCATTGACGTTTTTCTGGCTGACACCGCCGGTCGGGCAGAACGTGATTTGCGGAATCGGAGCACCGATAGATTTCAACATGGGTACGCCGCCAGCAGCTTCGGCCGGAAAGAATTTCATTGCGGTAATGCCTTTTTCCAATAAGGCCATAGCCTGGCTTGGATCGGCGACACCGGGCAGCAAAGGCACACCGGTTGCTAATGCTGCATCAATCAGCTTCTCGGTTGTCCCCGGGCTGACGATAAACTCTGCACCGGCATCAATCGCCGCATTCAGGGTTTCGACATTGATGATGGTACCGGCACCCACAATCGCATCTGGAACTTCCGCTTTGATACGACGAATGGATTCCAGCGCTGCATCGGTACGCAGCGTGATTTCCAGTACTTTCAGACCGCCTTTGACCAGTGCTTTTGCCAGTGGCACCGCATGGTCGGCATTGTTAATCACCATCACCGGCACGACCGGTGAGATTTTCATAATTTCATGAATAGTTTTCGACATGGATAAAACGTTTCCAGATTATTGTTGATTATTCGACATTGAACATGTTGATAGCGCCAGTCTCGGATGTAGACACACCCTGACGGAAGCTGTCGAACAATTCACGGCCCATGCCGTAATGATGTTCGGTGTTTGCCATCACACAGGCCATACGTGAGTTCAGTTCTTCTTCATCAACCAGAACGTTGAGTTCGCCTTTCTGTGTATCGAGGCGAATCATGTCACCATCACGGACCTTGGTCATCAGGTTACCATCAGCACATTCCGGCCACAGGTGAATCGCTGACGGAATCTTACCGGAGGCACCAGACATACGACCGTCAGTGACCAGGGCGACTTTATAGCCTTTATCCTGCAGCACGCCCAGTGGTGGCGTCAGTTTATGCAGTTCCGGCATACCGTTGGCTTTCGGCCCCTGGAAACGCAGAACAACAATTACGTCTTTATTCATTTCACCGCGTTTGAAGGCTTCGACTACGTGATCCTGGTTATCAAACACCATCGCAGGTGCTTCAACAACCTGATGCTCTGGCGCAACCGCTGAAATCTTAGACATGCCACGACCCAGATTACCTTTAATCAGGTGCAGACCACCGCCTGTGGCAAATGGCTCTGAGACACTGCTGACAACTTCTGGATCCAGTGATTTTTTCGGTCCTTCCTGCCAGCTCAGNGTGCCATCTTTCAGNNTCGGCTCCTGGGTGTANTGCTCCATACCTTTATCATCACCCACNGTGAGGATGTCGGTATGCATCAAGCCATTAGCGGACAGCTCAGCAATCAAAACGCCCATACCCCCGGCTGCCTGGAAGTGATTCACATCGGCGGTGCCATTAGGATAAATGCGTGTCAGCAGTGGAATAACACTGGAGAGACGGTCAAAGTCATCCCAGTTAATGATAATGCCAGCGGCACGTGCAATTGCGACCAGGTGCATGGTGTGGTTAGTTGAACCACCGGTGGCCAGCAGACCGACCAAGGCATTGAGAATGGCTTTCTCATTGATCATATGACCAATCGGACGGAAGTCATCACCCAGTGAAGTAAATTTCAGAACCTGTTCTGCTGCACGTTTGGTCAAAGCATCACGCAATGGCGTGTTGGGGTTAATGAAAGAACTGCCCGGCAGGTGCAGGCCCATCATTTCCACCATCATCTGGTTACTGTTAGCTGTGCCGTAGAAAGTACAGGTACCCGGGCTGTGATAAGACTCGGACTCGGCACGGAGCAGTTCGTCACGCCCCACTTTACCCTCTGCATAGAGCTGACGGATACGGACTTTTTCCTTGTTTGGCATACCGCTGGGCATTGGACCGGCCGGTACAAAAATCGCAGGCAGGTGACCGAAACTCAGGGCGCCAATCAGAAGGCCCGGTACGATTTTGTCACAGACACCAAGATAGAGTGCGGCGTCGAACATGTTGTGGCTGAGACCGACCGCGGTCGCCATTGCAATAACGTCACGGCTGAACAGGGACAGTTCCATACCTGGCTGACCCTGTGTGATGCCATCACACATAGCGGGAACACCGCCTGCAAACTGAGCAACACCGCCAGCTTCGTGGGCAGCTTCTTTAATCAGAGCCGGAAAATCCTTGAATGGCTCGTGAGCAGACAACATGTCGTTATAAGAAGAGATAATGGCGATATTGGCTTTCTGATCACCCGCCAAATCCGCTTTATCCGTCATTGAGCAGGCTGCAAATCCGTGAGCCAGGTTACCGCATCCTAATACCGCACGATGAGGCCCTTTACCAACTGCTTCATCGATTCGCGCCAGATAAACCGAACGCGTTTTCTTACTTCTTTCGATTACGTCATTAGTGACGCTTTCTAATACTGGATGAACCATAGTTTCCTTCTCTCTTTAATGCTTTGCCTGTTGAATTTGCAAAGGATTGCCGGGCTCGGAATGGCCCGAAGATATCGTGTCAAGACCGACCATTATACCTTGAAAGGTCTATTTTGGCATATCACGATTTCGTTTTATTAAGCTGTTGAGTTCTTGTAAAGCTATAACTGGCGCCGCATTGACGGCAAATACACATGAAACTTTTTTTAATATTCTACCAGTTTGGCGTGCGCTGAAATACATCAGTCGGTTTGATAGATTAATCCATAACTTAGCTGCAGATCCTAAACCTGCAAGTCGGGACAAACAAGCCAACTTATCATCCCCAGTGAGGGCCCATTGAGGTATGATCGCAGGTTTATTTGCCAGCAGGAAATACCTTCATCATGTCTGAATCCAGAGTCATGCGCCCCATCAGAAGCTTTGTCCGCCGTGAAGGCCGACTGACACCGGGCCAGCAAAAAGCCCTCGATGAACTCTGGCCTGCCTTTGGCATTGATGACAGCCAAGAGCCTATCAACCTTGAAACGCTGTTCGGTCGAGATGCGCCGGTCGTGCTGGAAATCGGTTTTGGTAACGGCGCTTCACTGGCGGAAATGGCTCAGAATCAACCTGAGCAGAACTTTATCGGGATTGAAGTCCATCGCCCCGGTGTCGGCCAGTTACTCAACTCAATTCAAACCATGGAACTGAAAAATGTTCGCGTGGCCTGTACCGACGCTGTGGAATTACTCAAAAACCGCATTCCGGATAAAAGCCTGGACCGGGTTCAGATCTATTTTCCTGACCCCTGGCATAAAAAACGTCACCACAAACGCCGCATCATTCAACCGGCTTTCGTGATGATGCTGACTGACAAGCTCAAACACGGCGGACACCTCCACCTGGCGACTGACTGGCAGGACTACGCGGAACAGATGCTGGTTGATGTCTCTGCTAATCAACGCTTCGTTAACTGTGGCAACAGTGATGGGTTCATCGAGCGTCCTGACTACCGGCCTGTCACCAAGTTTGAACAGCGTGGGCATCGCCTCGGTCACGGTGTCTGGGACTTGTTATTTAAACGGGTTTGATGAGTTTATTGATAAACACTTGCGTCATTTGATCGCTTAATATAGTTTAGACCATTAGTTAAGAACATGACGCAAGTGGTTGACTATGAACTCGAAACTAAAAAATATTTCAGCACTCATTTTAATAGGCAGCCTGCCACAGGCAGTATCGGCAGCCGGGTTTGCCATTAAAGAACAGAGCGTGACCAGTCTCGGTCGCGCATTCGCCGGTAGTGCTGCCGTCGCTGAAGATGCCAGCACCATATTTTTCAATCCTGCCGGCCTCACCTATCTAGAACGCGGTGAACTGGATCTGGGTTTGAACTACATCAAGCCGCAATCCGAGTTTCGAAATGATGGCTCGAACATCAATAACGCCATCCCCCTTACCGGTGGTAACGGTGGTGACGCCGGCAGTGAGGCCTTTGTGCCCAATTTTTATCTCAGTCACCCGGTGAACAATAAAGTCACCTTGGGTCTGGGCGTCTCGGCACCTTTCGGTCTCGTCACAGAATATAAAGATGATTGGGTCGGTCGCTACCTCGCTGTCAAATCAGAAATGCTGACGCTGAACTTCAACCCGACAGTGGCTGTGAAGGCAACAGATAAATTATCACTGGGCTTTGGTGTCAGTGCCCAGTATATCGATGTAAAGCTGACTAAAATTGCACAAGTCCCGGGTGACGTAGAAGTCGAACTGGAAGGTGATGACTGGGGCTATGGTTACAATATCGGTCTGCTCTATCAATTCACGGATCAAACACGTGTTGGTCTGTCTTATCGCTCTAAAATTTCACATACGCTCGAAGGCGATGGCACACTGGATGCACTCAGTGTCGAGGAAGATATCAGTGCTGATCTCGACTTACCTGAAACAGTTTCACTGGCAATACATCATGAACTCAATGATAAATGGGCTGTGATGGCTGATGCCACCTGGACACGCTGGAGCCGGTTTGAAGAGCTGGTGATTGAATCAGACGGCATTCTGAGCACTGATAAACCCGAGAACTGGGATAACAGCATGCGTTATGGCATCGGGCTTAGTTATCAGCATAATGATAAGTGGCAATTCCGCACCGGCATAGCTTACGATGAAACCCCTATTCCCAACAGCAGGTTCAGAACAGCGCGTATTCCCGGCACCGACCGCAAATGGGTCGCATTCGGCGCCAGTTATCACTACTCTGATAACATCATCTTAGATTTAGCATATGCCCATTTGTTTATGGATGATCCATGTATAAACGAATCAGAAGATGCTGATGGCCCAGGTCCTCGCCCAGAATACAACTTGAAAGGCGACTACGATGCCAGTGTTGATATTGTGGGGCTACAGCTTCGTTGGCTAATGTAGGCCGGAGTAATGGCGAAAGCAGAGACAGATTACATCTCGGCAGAACAGGCCGGCACACTTTACGGCTTGTTTCTTGAGCGGGTCACACGTTCTCCTGATGCAGTGGCGTATAAGAGCTATTCCGCTGAAACCAAGCACTGGAGTGATATCACTTGGCGGGAAGTCGCACGTGAAGTCGCTCGCTGGCAACAGGCGCTGTCAGCTGAGAATCTGGAACCCGGCGACCGGGTTGCACTTAATTTACGTAACTGCAAGGAATGGGTGTTTTTTGATCAGGCCGCCATGGCGCTGGGTCTGATTGTGGTACCACTCTACCCTGATGACAGGCCTGACAATGTTGCCTATATCCTGCAGGATGCCGATGTAAAATGCCTGTTTCTGCAAAACCATAATCAATGGAAACGACTGCAGCCCTCCATTACCGAAGAGCACAGTCTGCGTCGTGTCATTATCAATAATGATGACGATGAGCCTGTCGATGAGCCTGTCGTTTACAGCAGCGACTGGCTACCTGATGACGATGCTGGTGAGCTTAGAGACTGGGATACCGATCCCCATCAGCTGGCATCCATCATCTACACTTCCGGCACTACCGGTCGCCCCAAAGGCGTGATGCTGAGTCATCACAATATGCTCTCAGTCGCGGCCGGTTCACTGCAATACTTCGATATTCTCGCTGAGGACCTGTTCCTGTCATTCCTGCCCTTGTCTCACACCCTGGAACGAACCGCCGGTTACTATCTGCCCATCATGGCAGGC
>JGI12481J13897_1001053_pt1 | contig 6697 bp, 8 predicted proteins | sample TtaePargueraPR_FD_13897 | JGI IMG/M metagenome (IMG submission 13897)
TGGTGGCGGCGGTGGCGGCGGCGGTGTTTCAACGGCTGGTGACGGGATCGGAGGTGCGGGCGGTGGCGCTTCGGGCGACGTTGCCGCGACTTTCTCTTCCGTCTTTGGCTCTTCCACTTTGGGCTTAGGCTTCGGTGCCGGCTTTGCGTGCTCTATTTTGGGCGCTTCGACGGCAGGGGGCGGTGCCTCCATAACAGGGGGCGGTGTATCGCTTGCCGAAGGCGGTTCGGGAGACGGTTCCGGCATCGACGTTGCCGGTTCCGCGGGCTTCTGTTCCGTTAGAGGTGTCGGCGTTTCCATTGGCGCCGTCACTGAGGAGCCGGCGTCGGTGCCGGATGGGAGAGCTGCGGTCTGCTGTTCCGCCGGTTCGGCGGCGCGCGGTTTGGGGGCGGGTTTGGCGGCAGGGCGCGTCACCACAATTTTTCGCCGCTCGGATGGTGGTACGAGTTTCACTTCCGGAAGGGGCTCTTCCTGCAGGACTCCGTCGACGGGGGGACGGGTGACGAGGAGTGACGATCTTGGGACGCGCGGAGGCGGCACGAGCAATCCCGACCGATCACGCAGCGGATCGAACTGCGGTGGAACGCCGCTTCCGCCACTTATGATGCTTTGATCGACCAGCACGTTGGTATCGCCGCCCCACGGCGCGAGCTGCGCCGATGCCGGCGCGGCTATCATTGTTTGCAAGGCCAAGGAGCCAACGAGAATTCCGGGGAGGAATAATCCCGGAAGAAAGCGGTCAAGATTTTTCAACGCGTGGTCACCATCATCCATCGCGAAACCCCTTCGGAAGCAACGGTCGCACGCGGCCCGTGCGGCTTCGTTTACCCTCGTAAGGTAGAGATGCAAACAATAGCCAAGGCTTGCTGCGGGTACAACAGTACGCAAACGGGCGACCGTTTGGAATCCGCGTCACGGAAACGGTTACACCGGAGTTTGGGCGAAAAAGAGGCGAAATATGGTGAAAAGATCAGCGCGCATTACGCACTAGTTTCGACAGCGGTTGGTGTAAATCGGGGGTCGCGGCGAGAACACTACCCGAATCAAGCATGTTCGAGCCGCCGCCGATTTCGGTCACGAAACCGCCTGCTTCACGCACAAGGACGATACCCGCGGCCATATCCCAAGGATTCAAACCGGATTCCCAGAACCCTTCAAAACGCCCGGCGGCGACATAGGCCAGGTCCAACGCTGCCGCACCGAAGCGGCGAATGCCCGCTGAAACTTCCATGACCGCGGCCATCTGCTTCAGAAACTCCGGGTGGTCACCGATACCCTTGAAGGGGATGCCCGTGGCAAAGATGGATTCTTCCATTTTGCTGCGTCCCGATACGCGTATGCGCCGATCGTTAAGGTGCGCGCCCGCCCCTTTCTCGGCCCAGAACATTTGCTCGTTGATGGGCTCGTAAACAACGCCTGCGATCAATTCGCCTCTTTCCTGATAGGCGATGGAAATGGCGAAGTGCGGTATGCCGTGAAGCAGATTGGTTGTGCCGTCGACGGGATCGATGATCCATTTCCGATCGGGATCGGTTCCCTCGTGGGAGCCGCCTTCTTCCATGATGAAACCGTAGCCAGGCCGCGCCTTGGACAATTCCTCGAACAGGATTTTCTCCGTCCGAATATCGGCGGCTGAGACGAAGTCGGCCGGACCTTTTTTGGAAACCTGCAGTTGTTCGAGTTCACCGAAATCGCGTTTGAGGCGCGGGGCCGCCTTACGCGCGGCGGCGATCATCACGTTGATGATGGGCGACTTGACGGCCATGCTCGGCTGTTATCCTTGTTTGCTTCCGAAAAATGATCGCCAAATCGGCAATCAATCCTTTGCCCGTTCGACGTAGCTCGCGTCGGCGGTGTTGATGACGACGCGCGTGCCGGTCGCGATATGGGGCGGCACCATCGTACGGACGCCGTTCTCGAGTTGTGCCGGCTTGTACGAGGCCGCGGCCGTCTGGCCTTTTATCACGGCGTCGGCTTCGACGACTTCCAGAACCACTGTCTCGGGCAGGGTCACGGAAAGGGGTTCTCCCTCGAAACTGTCGACGGTGACCATCATGCCGTCTTGTAGGAACGCAATCTGATCCTCGCCGATGAGATCTTTGCTGAGCGAGACCTGGTCATAGGTTTCCGTATCCATAAAGGTGTACATGTCGCCGTCGCTGTACAGATACTGATAGTCCTTCTGATCGAGACGGACGCGCTCGACGCTTTCGGACGACCGGAAACGTTCATTGAGCTTGGTGCCGTCACGTATGTCTTTCAGTTCCACCTGCAAATAGGCGCCGCCTTTACCGGGCTGGGTGTGCTGCGTCTTGACCGCGCGCCACAGCCGGCCTTGATGTTCGATAATATTGCCGGGGCGGATGGCGTTACCGTTGATTTTCATGGTCGCTTCTCGGGATCGTTATCTATGGGGCCGCCGATAGGACGCCTTTTGCCAAGGTGCCGCTGTTGGAGCCCGGATTGAGTTGAACCGGCGCAGAGACCTCCCCTGCGAGCGGCGCGGAACCTAGCAGCTTGGAGGGCGCCCGGCAATGCCAGGAAGTCTAGGCTTCAAACGCATTGTTGATGGCCTTGTTGAAAGCCTTTACGGCGGCGCTTGGCCCCTGCGGATGGGCCCAGACGGCAGAGACCACTGCCAGGAAATCTGCCCCGGCGCGGACCAGAGGGCCGCAATTCTCGGGCGTGATGCCGCCGATGGCGACGCACGGGACAGTCGTTGCCTGCGACCAAGCCTCGAGGAGGCCGACTTCGGCGCGGGTTTTCGGGTCCTTGGTGGTGGTCCCGAAGAATGCCCCGAAGGCGACGTAATCGGCGCCGGCCTCGGCGGCTTCGATGGCCAGGTGATAGGAATTGTGGCAGGTCACGCCGACAATGGCGTCGTCGCCCACCAACCGCCGGGCCTCGGCATAGCTGGCGTCTTCCTGGCCGACATGCACGCCGTCGCAGCCCATTTCCGCGGCGAGGTCGGGCCGGTCGTTGACGATGAAGGCGACGTCGCGTTCCTGGGTGACGGGCATCAGCACTTCGATCGCCGCGCGGATCTCATCATCGCCGGCATCTTTAAGACGCAATTGAACACAGGCGACGTCGCCCGCATCCAAGGCGGCGGCAAGGTCGTCGGCAAAGGAGGTCGGGTCCAGGGCCGGAGGTGTCACCAGATAAAGGCGGCAGCGGGCGTCGGGATCGTTATTTGGCATGGCCGAGAGATAGTCTGCGCAGGCGGCAAAGGCAATCTGCAAGAGCACACCTCGGATTGAGCGTTTGCGGTCCGGTCCCGTTGGGTTATCTGTTGAGGCAGAGACACGCAGGAATTTGCGGGAGGAACAATATGATCGATATAGAACGGGTGGATCACATCGGGGTCCGGGTGAAGGACCTGGAACGGGCCAAGAAATTCTATGAGATTTTCGGCTTCAAGCAGGTGAGCGTTGCCGACAACGATGCTGTCGTGGTCATCAAGAATGCGCAGGACGTAGAACTCAACCTGATTTACAACGCGACGACGGAGAATGACGGCAAGAACATCCTGATGGATGTCGACGACAAGTTCGCGGGTTATACGCATGTGGCGCTGCGTATCTCGTCTGTTCTCGACACGCTGAAGGAATTGCAAGAGCGCGACATCACCATCACCCAGGGGCCGGTGGCGTTCGGCCGCGACGGGCATGTGTCGCTGTTTCTGCGTGACCCCGACCGCAACGTCATCGAATTGCGGGGCCGGGCGGAGGATTACGACGCCATTCCCGGACTTACGGTGTACGAACCCGAAAATTAATTGGCGGCGAGCCAATCTCTGGCCGCGGCTTCCGCGTCCGCGATATCCAGAAGGTCGAGTGCGTCGTCGTCATCTGTATCGAGGCGCGCGCCGCGTTGCACGGCGATGTCATCGATTTTACGCCTCACATCGAGGGGCACGTCGACGCGAATAGCGTCCATCCCTTCCTGTAGCGCGGCGAGGGCGTAGCCGGGATCGTCGCCGCAATCGAGGATGGCTTCCGCGGCGGCGTCGGGGAAGTCGGCTCGCGCCGCGTCGATCATTTTACGAAAGTAACCGGCCCCGAGTGTGGTGGCGGCGCCTTTCGCGCTGATCAAGGTAACGGGTTTACCCAGTTCCGATGCGGCGGCAAGGGCTGCACGCGCATGCTGGACTGTGTGTACGCGGACGCGTTTGCCTGTCACCTTGCGAGCGCCTTTTGAATTCTCGTCCGTGCAGCGGCCGGAAGCTTGCGTGTCGCCTCGCGATACGTAAGGCCCGACATCCGCGGACCCAGTTCGAGGATCAGTTTTTCGGCGGTTTTTGCGTCCGCGTCCGACAATTCGCGGATGGTCCAGCCGATCGCCTTGCGAATGAAAAACTCTTTTTCGTCAATGAGCGCGGCACAGCTTTCGCGGAGTTGGTCGAGACGCAAGGCATCTGCGCGGATAGCCGGAATGTGACAGAGCAGAGAGGCGCGCCGCAGCCACATCCAGTCATCGTTTGTCCATCGGGCGATCTCGCGCCATGCCTCGGGGTGCGCTACGGCGACGTGACCGACGACGAAGGTGCAGATCGCATCGACCACGTCCCAGGTGTGGCTGTCACGGATCCAATCGCAGAACATCCCACCGACGTGGGAGGCGTCGAACCTTTCGTTGAATTGCTGAGCGACGAAAATGACAAGCAGCCGGTCGTCATGGACGGTCGACGGCCACACCGCATCGAGTGCGCTTGTAAGGTCGGGCGTTTGAGGATTGCGCACCGCCCGTTTGACGCTCTTTGCAGCACGGCGCACGTCGGGCACGCCGCAGCCGAGAACATCGAGATCGGTTTTCAGATAGTTCTTACGTCCCGGCGCCTTAACGGGATCGGCGTGGGCGCGGAGGTCGTCGCGGGCGCGGGAGATGGCGTCATCGATATCCATGATCCATTTCCCGCCGCCCTGCGGCACATTTTTGGGTTAAATAAGTTTTCCGATGGCGGTGGCGGTATCGACCATCCGGTTGGAGAAGCCCCATTCGTTATCGTACCAGGACATGACGCGCACGAACTGGCCTTCGATCACTTGGGTCTCGGGCAGATCGACCACCGAACTGAACGGGTTGTGGTTGTAGTCTGCCGACACCAGTAACTCGTCGCACGCACCGAGGATGCCTTGGAGCGGGCCATTCGCGGCGGCGATGAGTGCGTTGTTCACTTCTTCGACCGAGGTTTCACGGCCGGGCACGAACTTGAAGTCGATTAGCGAGACGTTCGGGGTCGGTACGCGGACCGAGGAGCCGTCGAGCTTGCCGTTGAGTTCCGGCAGCACCAGACCCACGGCCCGCGCGGCACCCGTCGAGGTGGGGATGAGCGAGGCTGCCGCGGCGCGCGCCCGGCGCAAATCCTTGTGCAGCGTATCCACCGTGCGTTGATCGCCGGTATAGGAGTGAATGGTGGTCATGAAGCCGCGCTCGATGCCCATGGCGTCGTGCAGCACCTTGGCGACCGGTGCCAAGCAATTGGTGGTGCAAGAGGCATTGGAGACGACGGTGTGATCGGCGGTCAGCTTGTCGTGGTTGACGCCGTACACGACGGTCAAGTCTGCGCCGGAGGCCGGCGCGGAAACCAGAACCCGTTTGGCACCGGCTTCGAGGTGTTTGGCGGCGGCATCGCGGCTCGCGAAAAAGCCTGTGCACTCCAGCGCGATATCGACGCCCAGTTCCTTCCACGGCAGTTGGGCGGGATCGCGCTCGGCCGTTACCCGGATCGGACCGGTGCCGGCGTCGATGGTGTCACCGTTGACGGTGACGTCGCCGGGCAATTGACCGTGTACGGAATCGTACTTCAGGAGATGTGCGTTGGATTCGGCAGGGCCGAGATCGTTGATGCAAACCACCTCGACGTCATTGCGTTGAGATTCGAGAATCGACCGAAATACCAACCGCCCAATGCGGCCAAATCCGTTGATCGCGACCTTAAGTGCCATCCTAAACTCTCCGTCGGGAATATTTTAATTTCTGCGCATTTGTTATGGCCGCCTGGGCACGGCCTTTGGTAAACAATTGGTTAACAGCAGGTTAACGCGGGCGCACAATCGACGGTTAGCCCCCCTCCGTCAACAATCAATTTTGACCTTAACGCCGGTTGACGTTTTCGCCCGAGGACCCCTAATCTGAAGGAACAACTTGAGGAACGGACGACGCATTGGCGGACAAAAAATCCAATTCCCCGACGCGCGCTGATAAAGCTTATGCGCGTATCGAAAAATCCCTCGCGCGGCTCGAAGCGGCCGTTGAGGCAAAAGCCGCCCAAAGCGGCGAGAATGACGGCGACAGCAACATCGGTGACTTGGCGGAACAACTGAGCGCGGCGCGCCAGGAGATTTCGGCCCTGAAATCCCGTAATCACGAGGTTTCCGGGCGCCTGGACGGTGCGATCGATAGGGTCAAGGCCCTGGTTGGCGACTAGGGCCGAACGACTGGGTACCGGGAAAAGCAGGAAAATACCGTGGGACAAGTCGCAGTTACGATCAACCAAAGAAAGTACGATATCGCCTGCGATGACGGGCAGGAGGCGCATTTGGCGCGCCTCGCTCAGTATATCGACAAGCGTGTCAACGAGCTGACGGCCGCAGTCGGGCAGATCGGTGATTCGCGGCTTTTGGTCATGGTCAGCCTCCTGGTGGCCGATGAACTGTCCGAAGCCATGACCGAATTGGACGAATTGCGAGGCGGG
>JGI12481J13897_1001149_pt1 | contig 6162 bp, 2 predicted proteins | sample TtaePargueraPR_FD_13897 | JGI IMG/M metagenome (IMG submission 13897)
AGTGAAACCGAAGAAGACCGCCGTGCATTTGCGTCCTGGATTGAAAAAGACCCACGCAACATGACGGCCTTTAACGAGGTGGAACGGCTGTGGAGCGGCAGTTCAAGTCTGCATCTGGCGGCCAATAACAAGGTCGGACGGCGCGCCTTTTTGGGCGGCACTGTCGTGGCCGGTATTCTAGCGACCGGTTGGGGTGTGCAGCGTTATCACCCGGCAGCCGATTTCCGAACGGCAACCGGTGAACGGCGGGAACTCACTTTGCCTGGCGGTATGAGGGCACTTTTGGCAAGCGGGACAACCATGTCGCTTGTATCGGGACAGGGTCTTGCGGGTGTTGAACTGCATGAAGGCGAAGTCTGGTTTGATCACAGCAAAGGCAATCGTGATTTCTTTGTTGCTGCGTCCGGTGCAAGAAGCTGGTCGCGTGGCGGCAGTTTTGATGTGGCCCGATACGATGATCAGACGACTGTCACGGTTGAACAAGGCGGTGTTGCGGTGAAACTCGCCGATCAGGCCCGACTGGTATCGGGGGGACAGGCGGTCACTTATCATGATGGAAAAATGGGCGCGGTTCATGATGTCAATATCGCCAATGCCCTTGCCTGGCGTGATGGCCGGCTTGTCTTTGTTGGCGACAAGCTGGGGGATGTGGCGCGCATTCTTGAACGCTGGCAATCAGGAAAGATCATTGTCATCGGCGACCATGTCGCCAGTCGCAAGGTAACCATGAGTGTTGATCTTGATCGCACCCGCGACGTGTTGCCAACCCTTGCGGGTGCCTTGTCGCTAAAGATTGACCAGTTTACCGATTATCTGACGGTTATTCGCGCCGCCTGACGTCGTGGTGTGTCTCTTTGCGTTCCTCTTGTCGCAGGCTATTTAATGCGAATAAAAATTATTTTCAACAAAAACCATTTATTTTCAGATAAATGAATTTTCACTTCGTCTCAGAAAGTAACGAAAAACGAATGCGAGGCATTTGCATTTCGTGAAATCAGGAGAAGAATGAAATGCTGTCTAACGGGGGCGGTCGCACGATGTTCGCGGCCAACAAAAAACTGCCTGCTGCTACTTCCTTGGGGGGAGTACGTTTTGTCACTGCCACTGCAATCGGCAGTGCCATGATTGCGATGATGCCTGTCGGAGCAATGGCGCAAATGCGGGATAATGCGACAGTTGTGCAGACCGAGGAAGTCGCACAGGTCAAGCTGTCTTCCGAAATCTATGACTTCGATATTGCCGCCCAGCCGATAGGTGCGGCGCTGGTTGCCTTTTCGCGTATTTCCGGGATTGATGTTGTTATTGATGGCGTATTGCCCGAAAGCACAATCAGCCCGGCCGTAAAAGGCGCCATGTCGCCATCTGCTGCGCTTGATATCCTGACATCGCAGACCCCGTTTCAGTGGGTCGTGCTTAACGGTACAACCATCTCGGTAATTATCCCGGCATCTGACATATCGGGGGAAAATGGTGCGCAAACCTTGCCGGTGATCGTCACTGCCACAAATCGTGCATTGGGGCCAAACGGGGTTCCCGATGAAGTGTACTCCACCCCGGGTTCGGTATCGGTCATCACGCAGCAAAGCATGCGCAAAGCGCCGGTACGTGAAGCACGCGAGATTTTCAACAATGTTGCCGGTGTGGATGTTGCAAACGATGCGCAAGATCCTGGTCTGACGGTCAATGTGCGTGGTCAGCAGGAAATGGGCCGGGTAAACGTCAATATTGATGGTGCGCGTCAGAACTACAATCAGCTGACCCATGGTACGGCATCACGTGTTTATGTCGATCCGGCACTTCTGGCCCAGGTTGAGGTCGAGAAGTCTGATCTGGCCAAGAATGGTGGTGCGGGCACATCTGCCGGTATCGTTACCATGCGAACGCTCAATACGCAGGATATTGTCGATCCAGACGAGGAATGGGGCGGCAAAGTCAATCTTAGCCGCGGTACAAACCAGTATGACTTTGCGGGTGACGTTGCCGTTGGTGCACGTGTTTCGCCAAAGTTTGATCTATCTGCCGCAGTGAGCCGAAAAGTCGTCGGAGACTATCGCCCGGGGACGCATAACCCGGGCCTTTATCAGGAAATCGATAGCACACCAAAGTATGTCGATGTTTACAGTTCGCGTCCGGAATACAGTTATGTCCGGCAGACATCGGGTCTGGTGAAGGCGAACCTTTTTCTGACGGAAGATCAGGAGATAAATCTTGGTTACGTCGGAAGCAGCACTTCATACACAAAGTCGAGTGATTCGACGAACAACTACCAGGACCACAATAAAACTGACGTTCATACCGTAACCGCTAAGCATGTCTGGAACCCGGAATCAGACTTGATTGCCATGAATAGCGGCGTCTACTGGACAAGGACACAGAACCATCAGTTCCGACCGGCGCGATACAATGCCGGCGGCGCGGTGACGACGGACTCCTTTGATAACCAATATACGCTCGATACGTTGGGTGGTGAGGTGTCAAACAGCAGCAGCTTTGACTTTGACCTGAGCAGCGATGTCTCCAGTCATCTCGGTCTTGATTACGGTGTCGAGTATTTTCAGGACAAGGCCAAAACAAGTGCCGAGCTTGGCGGTCTTGGCGGCGCGGGTGCTGCATATGAAATTGAAGGTGGCACGCCGGCTGGCGAACGCGACGTTTCCGGGGGCTTTGTCGCCGCCACTTATGACTTTAACAACATGTTCGAGCTCCGGGGCGGCCTTCGCTATGACAGGTACTCACTGACCGGCGATTCCTATTGGTGCGAGGAACAGAACTCCGCCAACCTCTGTGAGGATGGTGGCACACCACTGAACATTGATCTCAGCGAAGATGCGTTTTCGCCATCAGTTGGCGCCAGTTTCAATGTGACTTCGGGAATTCAGCTATTTGCAAATTATCGCCGGAACATGCGTGCCCCAACCATCATGGAATCAATGATCAAGGGCGATCATATCGGTGACAATGCCGGGTTGCCGTTTTACTCCAACGCAAACCTGAAGCCCGAAGAAAGCGAGACGAAAGAAGTTGGTGTCAACTTCAGCTTTGACAATGTGCTTCGCCAAGGCGACGGGTTCAGGGCAAAGGTTGCTTACTATCGGACCGCAATTGATAACTACATCACCTTGGCCAATGTCCCGCAGCCAACTCCGAAAAGGACGAACCTTGGGGTTATCACGAATACTTCTGTCGAGGCCGAGGCAATCGTCAATTTGACTGACCCGGTATATATCAATGGTACCGAAGCCGAGCTGTCTTACGATGCTGGAGAATTCTATCTCGGTGGTACGATTTCGATCTCGGATACCGATCTGTCAGGCAACCACAACCCATATGTTCTCGACACAGCATATGATCCCTTTGCTGCGGTAAACTATACGCAATTGGGTGCAACCTATCTTTCCTACAGCGATGTAAATTATGGGACCGCTGATCGGCTTTTCGGGATTTATGCAATTCCAAAGCGAAAATATACGGTTGATGGCGGGTTCAGACTGTTTGATCAGGACCTGGTTCTTGGAATGCGAGCTTCATTTGTTTATCCGCAGGATAACTTTGGCAGCAGCAACTCGTCCTCGATCGTCTCGAAGTATTTCAAGTACCGGGTGTTTGATTTCTACAGCTCATATGAAATCAACGAAAATCTCACACTGAGATTTGCGGTGAACAACATGCTTGATGAAGCCTATGTGCAGGGGACAGGCGGAACATTCGCCCCTGCACCAGGACGAACCGCCATACTGACTTTTAGCGGCAATTTCTAACGTAACGCCGCATCGGCTGGATGTTGAACCCAACCAGGCATACGCCTGGTTGGGCTTTCGCGCTGTTCAGATTAACGTATTGATAATAAACAATTTTTCCATTGACTCGTAAAGATAATAAGAGTCATTCTCATGATGCTGCTCGCTAAATGGGTAGCTTAATGACAGGAGAAACTGACATGACTATTACGATTGATCTCAACGCGGCATCTTCGGGTGCTGGTGTGGACCTGCATGGTGTTATTGAAGACTTCAACAACAACTTCTCGCTTGGTTCGGGCAACCACGGTACTTTCTATGATGGCTTTGCTCCGTCGAGCTATTACGGTGGTTCGCAGTTCCTGGCGACTGACCAGGATAGCAGCAGCAGCTACACCGGTTCTGTGCTTGCGACTGCGGGAAGCTCTGACTTTGCCTACGACATCAACACGCACACGATCACGGGCAATCTCGACAAACTGTCCTTTGGCACCACCCTTGGTGTTGCGGACAACGGAACCGAATTTGATTTCACCGATTCGCCTGTTGATATCTCGGGACTGAACCTGTCGAACAGTGACACCAATGGCGTCCTTGTTGACATCTATTCGGGCAGCACCAACACGCTGGAATCTGTCCTTGATTCCGGTGTCGAAATCAACGGCAGCGCCGGCGCTGACGTCATTGGCGGCTGGGCTGGTGATGATGTTCTTACCGGCAATGGCGGTGCGGATATCTTTGAATTCGACAGTGCGTCGGACTTTGGCGATGACACTGTTACCGATTTCACCGATGGCACGGATCTGATTGATCTTGATTACAGCGAAGTGACCGTCTCTGACGACGGTGCAGGCAACGCTCTGATCACCCATGCCAATGGCACCGTGACGCTGACCGGTGTCGATTACGCCGACATTGACCAGAACGACTTCGTTTAACGAAGACGGCCCATCCCGCAAGGTGCGGAACGGGCCAAGGTCTTTGATCCAGGGTGCTGCGCAACAGCAGCACCCACCTCACCCTACCCGATTTTTCTGGAATATAAAAAGCGTGTTTGGACAGGCATCTTCGAAATCAGATATGCGAACCGGCAAATCCCGGCCGCTCTCTGAGGCAATTTCATCCTTGCGCCGTGCGTTTGTTGCAGTCGCTGCGCTTAGTGGTGTGTCCAATATCCTGATGCTCACAGGCCCGCTTTTCATGCTTCAGGTTTATGACCGGGTCCTGGCCAGTCAGAATGTCCCCACACTTGTCGCATTGAGCGGGCTTGTGGTTTTCCTGTATCTGTTTCTGGGCAGTGTCGACGCCCTTCGTGCCCGCCTGCTGATCCGGATTGGCTGGCGGGTTGATGAAAAAATAGGTCCGGATGCATTGATGCAGACCTTTGATCTTGGACTGCGCAATGCCCCCGCCAATAATCAGCCTTTGCATGATCTTGATCAGATCCGGCAATTTCTGGGGGGTGCCGGCCCGGTGGCAATCTGCGATTTGCCGTGGATGCCGGTATTTCTGGCCATTGTTTTTGTTTTCCATCCCTGGCTTGGTGTTCTTGCACTTGTCGGCGGGGCATTGCTGGTTGTCCTGACTCTGATCAGCGAAGTCGTAACCCGCAAAAAGGTCGCCACCATGAACAGTCAGACCGTCCAGCGTGATCGTCTGGTCGAAGCCGGTCGGCGCAACGCCGAAGCCTTGCGGGCCATGGGCATGGAAAAGGCCTTTTCCCAAAGCTGGGCAAAACTCAATAATCGCTATTTGCGCGATAACACTGCGGTTGGCGACGTCAATTCTACCTTTTCGGCCTATATCAAGGTCATCCGTCTGGCCTTGCAGTCCGGGGTACTGGCGCTGGGGGCGTATCTGGCAATCCATCAGGAAGTCACACCGGGCACAATGATTGCGGCCTCGATCCTGACTGCACGTGCCTTGTCGCCGGTAGAACAGGCGATTGGCAACTGGCGCGGTTTTGTTGCCGCCCGACAGGCCCGGCGGCGTCTTGATGAAATGCTGGTCACACAAGGACAAAGCGAAGATACGCGTACCCGTCTTCCTGCGCCGTCGCGAAATCTGACGGTATCCAATCTTGTGGTCGGAACGCAGGACGGAAATGCACCGGGCCAAAGCAAGGTGTTGTTGCGGATCAATGCCCTGACGCTCAGTGCCGGGGACGGATTGGGTGTTATCGGGCCAAGCGGATCGGGAAAATCGACCCTAGGCCGTGCACTGGTCGGGATTGGCAAGATGCGTGGCGGCAAGATCCGTCTCGACGGGGCGGAATTGACTCACTGGGATCGCGACGAACTGGGCAAGCATATCGGCTATCTGCCACAGGATGTGGAACTGTTTGACGATACGGTGGCCCGCAACATTGCGCGATTGCAGAACGGTGCATCGTCGAGTGACATCGTTCAGGCCGCAAAGTCGGCCG
>JGI12481J13897_1001153_pt1 | contig 6148 bp, 7 predicted proteins | sample TtaePargueraPR_FD_13897 | JGI IMG/M metagenome (IMG submission 13897)
TGCGACAGTCGCGGGCGCGGGTGAATTATTGCGCCAGTCTTCCGATTCAGCGGGCAAACTGCGTCAAAACGTGACCAGCCCTGGCGGCACGACCGAAGCCGCCCTATCGGTCCTGATGGCCGGAGATGGGTTGGTTCCATTGATGGAAAAGGCGATCAAGGCGGCGACCGATAGATCGCGGGAATTGGCCGGCTGATCCGGAGCTAGCGGACGGTTCCGCCGGACCGCGTCAAATGATCGGCAAGCGACGGTTCCAGAATATCACGCAGCATATTCAGGGCTTTGGCTTCCAACTGGCGCACACGATCCTTGGAAAGATTCAATTCCTTGCCGAGCGAAGCAAACGTATGTTTCGCCTCTTCCAAGTAGCGGCGTTGGATAATGAAGCGCTCGCGATCCGGCAGGGCGTCGAGCGCGCGCGCGATCACATCCTGCAAACGCCGCTGTTCCCGCACCTCCGACAAGCGCTCCTCGGGCGTCGGTTCGGAACTTTCCAACGCCTCAAGCCACGAGCCGGTACTTTCATCGTCCAGACTTGACGGCAGCGGTGCATTCAACGATTGATCCCGCGCCGAAATCCGGTTCGCCAAGTTGGCGACGTCGGATGCCGTCGTGCCAAACCGCTCGGCGAGCTTGCTCAAGAATTCCTCACTGAGCTGATCGGCATTGCCGATCAGCTCTGCCGTCCTTTTCCGCAACTGCAGGAATAGCGATTTCTGAGCCGACGTGGTGCTCAAACGAACGAGAGACCAAGACCGCACCACATGATCCTGTATCGCGGCCCGGATGGACCACACGGCATAGCTCGCAAGACGCACGTCCCGCTCCGGGTTGAAGCGCCGGACCGCTTGGATCAGGCCGATCATCCCCTCCTGCACGAGATCGCTCATCGGGATTCCCGATTGGCGGTAGCCCTTCGCGATTTTGAAAACGAACCGGATATGACTGGTGACCAGACGATTGAGGGCAGCCTTGTCACCGGACTCGGCGCGGCGCGCAAGCTCGCGCTCCTCTTCCCGAGCCAAAGGCCGGGTCAGGTTATTGGGATCCCGTCGTTTACCGGTCAATGAGGACACGATTTCCCACTCAAGATATCCGCCTCAAACATGCCGCGATCATACGGCCAACTGTTCCCAATCCCTAGGGGAAATACGGGCTTCAGCATGGCAAATTTCGGTGTTTGGGCCAAAAATCCAACATCAAAGTTGATCTACATGCTCATTTGGTAACCGCCGCAAGCGATGCTACCCTATCCTCCCGGTATTTTTTCATCGTCGGAGACACAAAAAAAGAGAACGGGAGCGTTGAATGGCGAAACGACCAGATCCTACCGCCCGGATCGTCGACTCCACGCTGAAGCTGGCCGCCGATCACCGCTGGCGAGACATCTCCTTGGAGGATATCGCGGCCAAGGCCAAAATTCCGATGGCCGGCCTTTACGACCACTTCCGATGCAAGCAGGCGATCTTGTCGGCGTTCAATACGCAGATCGATCGCCAGATGCTGACCGATGACGAAGGTCAGTCCACGGACGAAACCGTCCGGGATCGCGTCTTCGAGGTTCTGATGCGGCGTTTCGACGCCATGCAGCCCCACCGCGAGGCAATTGGATCTATTCTACGCGATACGGTCATCGTTGATCCAATAGCGAGCCTCATAGGCTTGGCCGATCTTAAACGGTCGATGGCGTGGGCCCTGGAGGCGGCGGGGGTTTCCTCCGCCGGGCCAGCCGGGCATCTCCGTGCGAAAGTGCTGGGCGCAATCTATCTCAGCGTCGTGAGGGCTTGGCTGGTGGACGATAGTGACGATCTATCCAAGACGATGGCGGCACTCGACCGGGGCCTCCAACGCGCCGAACAACTAAACGGCTTATGCCGGTTGCGGCGCCCGCGCGCGGAGCGTGCCGCAGCGCAAGAAAGCTGATACCGGGTCGCCGTTTCAATGTCTTCAGACCCGATTTCATTCGACGATTTTCTGAAAGTCGACATACGCGTCGGCCAAATTGTCGATGCACAACCCTTCCCCGAAGCCCGGCGGCCGGCGATTAAACTTTGGGTCGACTTCGGACCGGAAATCGGTGTCCGGAAGTCGTCGGCGCAAATAACGAAATACTACGAGCCGGAGAGCTTGATCGGACGCAAAGTTGTGGCCGTCGTCAATTTCCCGCCCAAACAAATCGGTCCAATCATGTCGGAATGTCTGGTGCTCGGTGTTCCCGATGAAGAGGGGGAAGTGGTGCTTCTCCGCCCTGACCACGATGTTCCCGGCGGCGGCCGGATGTTCTAGGCCTTCATCCAAGCCGGATCTAAACCGGCAACGTAACCTGGACCCGCAGGCCGCCCGCGGGCGCGGTCCCCAATTCAATATCGCCGCCATGCCCGCGTACCACATCCCGGGCAATCGCCATGCCTAAACCGACGCCACCGGTCACTTGGTTCCGCGATACGTCGAGCCGATAGAACGGCTTAAAGACTTCCTCGCGCTTATCTTCCGGAATACCCGGGCCGTCGTCGTCGATGGTGATTTCGATCATGTCATCACGCAGCCCCATCCGAACCGACACATGCTCTCCATAACGGGTCGCATTTTCGACGAGGTTGGTAACGCAACGTTTGACCGCATTCGCCTTGACCGGAACTTCGATACTCCCTTCGCTGTGCAGGTCGACGGCGGCGCCGTTGCGCCGCGCCTGTCCAACCACCTCCGCGACCAGTGCCGAAAGATCGGTTGGAACCGGTGTTTCGTCCCCTTCCCCGCGCGCAAACGCGAGATATCCCTCGAGCATATGTTCCATCTCGGCGACGTCTTCCTTGAGGTCCGCCGCCTCACTCGATTTGCCCAACATTTCCAATTGCAGTTTCATGCGCGTCAATGGCGTCCGCAAATCGTGCGACACGCCCGCCAGCATTTCCGTCCGCTGCATGATCTGACGTTGGATGCGATCGCGCATGGCGATGAAGGCTGCTGCGGCCCGGCGCACTTCCGCCGCACCTTCCGGTTTAAAATTAGGGGCATCCCGCCCCTTGCCGAAATCATCGGCGGCTGTTGCCAACCGCCGGATAGGTCGCACCTGATTGCGCATGAAAATGACGGCAACACCGAACAAGATCATCGCCGTGCCTACCGTCCACATAACGAAGATATACGTGGTCGAGCTGAACAAGCGCTTGCGGTTCGCGACAACCCTCAAGATCCCATCCTGCATCTGGATGGCGATCAGCACATGCCGATCAAATGCTTCGCTGTCGACAACAAGCGGCCGTCGCACCGCCTCTCCCAACGTGCGCGCCAGTGTTTGCTCAACCCGGCCCCCTGAACGCTCACTCGCCGTATTGGCCAATATCTCGTCAGGCCTGAACTCGGCTTGAAGCCCCATGGCGCCGGCAAATTGCCGGACCAAAAGAGCCTTCTGTTCAGCCGGCATTTCCGAGCGCATCAAATATGTAATCGCCGCCACATCGCCCGCTAAATTGCGTGCCAAACGCAGGCTGACCTTGTCCCAATGGCTTTCATAGAAAATCACCGCGGAGACAAGCTGCAGCAAAACGAGCGGCGCAACGATGATCATCAGCGAGCGGCCGAGCAGGCTACGGGGAAGGAAACGCTTAATCACTTGCACCTATCCATCGTCACGCCTCACTTCCTCATCGGCTTAATCGGGCCGGAGAACATACCCCTGCCCGCGAACGGTCTGCAAATAGCGCGGCAGTCTCGGATCGGTCTCGATCTTTTGCCGCAACCGGTTCACCTGAACGTCGATCGTCCGTTCAGTCCCAGCCCCTGAAAAACGGTGGGATAGTTCCTCCCGGCTCATGATGACCCCCGGATTCTCGGCGAGGATTTTCAGCAGACGTGTTTCGGTCGAGGTCAGGCGGATCAGCTTGGACCCCTGGCGCAGTTCCTCGCGTTGGTGGTCAAAAACGAAGTCCCCCAAACAGGTTTCGTCCGGGGCCACTTCTTCCGGCAAACGCCGCAAGATATTTTTAATGCGGAGGACAAGTTCCCGCGGCTCGAACGGCTTGACGAGATAGTCGTCGACACCGCCCTCCAATCCTTCGATACGATCTTCCGCTTCGCCCCGCGCCGTCAGCATCAAAATCGGCACTTTGCTCCTTGGGCGCAGCCATTCCGTGAACGCCAAACCGTCCTCGCCAGGCATCATGCGATCGAGAACGATGAGATCAAAGGTCAGTCCTTCTAGACGCTGCCGGGCGTCCTCGGCGCTTTCCGAGGCGGTCACCCGAAAACCGCTATCTGCCAGATATTTGCGCAAAAGTTCACGAAGCCGGGTATCGTCGTCGACAACGAGTATGTGCGCGGCATCAACCGTCATTCAATTTCCAAAACCTAACAGGCTGCGCGGAAACAAGCCCATCGCGACCGAACCAACACAATGGCTGAAACAATCTAGCCTACAATAGCCTTCAAACCCAAAAAGATACCGCTACCAGATTTTCGTGCCCGGGCCTTACAACTGCCATTATCCGGCAAGAGGCGGATGGCGGCTGATCATCCGCTGAAGCACGTCCATGAACCCATCGACCGCGTCGGGGCCGGCATCTTGGAAAGCACGCTCAAACCGCAAACGCTGATCCGCCGACAGCTCTTGTTCGAGCTTTCGTCCTTTTTCGGTCAGATAAAGATGCCGCTGCCGGCGGTCGTCGACCCCCTGTTGTTGTTCGACGAACCCTTCACGGATCAGTTGGCTCAGGACCCGGGAGAGACTTTGCTTGGTGATCTGTAAGATCTCCAACAACTGGCTGACGGTCATGGACGGGTACCGGCCCACGAAGAAAATCACCCGATGGTGCGCCCGCCCGAACCCATACGTCCTCAGAATTTCATCGGGCTGGGCGATGAAATCGCGGTAGGCGAAAAACAACCGCTCCATCCCCCGGCGCAATTCCTCCTCGCCGAAGCCGGAATCCCCGGTCTCCTGGGCCGGATCGTCTTTGCGTATTTTATCCACTTAAATTCCCAGAATAATATGTCAGTGTTGTTGACATATATGCCAGATATTGGTAGAAAGCGCAACATACTTTCGCACCTAGGGGACATACGGAAAGATAATTACATGGCTTCCAGCACATTCCATGACCGGGACGGATACATCTGGTACGACGGCGAGATGGTGGATTGGCGTGACGCCAAGCTCCACGTCCTGAGCCACGCACTTCACTATGCCTCGAGTGTCTTCGAGGGTGATCGCGTCTATGGCGGCAACATTTTCAAGCTGACCGAACACACCGAGCGGCTGTTCAATTCGGCCCGAATCCTAGGGTTCGAAATCCCCTACACGGTGGCAGAAATCGATGCGGCCTGTATCGAAACCTGCAAGGCCAACAACATCGTCGACGGCTATGTGCGGCCGGTTGCGTGGCGTGGCAGCGAAATGATGGGTGTGTCGGCACAAGAAACCAAAATTCATGTCGCCATCGCCGCATGGCCGTGGCCATCCTATTTCTCCCCCGAAGCCCGGATGAAAGGGATCAGGCTCAAGACCGCCAGCTGGCGGCGTCCCGCGCCCGACACCGCGCCGGTCCATGCCAAGGCCGCCGGTCTCTATATGATCTGCACCATTTCCAAGCACGCTGCAGAAGCGGAAGGCTATGAAGACGCGCTGATGCTCGACTGGCAAGGGCGCGTAGCCGAATGCACGGGTGCCAACATCTTTTTGGTGATGAAGGACGGCAAAATCCACACGCCGACCCCGGATTGTTTCCTCGACGGGATCACTCGGCGGACGGTGATCGAGCTTGCTCAAAAGCGCGGTTACGAAGTCGTCGAACGGCGCATCATGCCGGACGAGCTTCCGCTGGCGCAGGAAATCTTCGTGACGGGCACCGCCGCCGAGGTCACGCCGGTGGGCGCGATCGACAACTATACCTTTACGGTTGGCGACGTGACCAAAACGCTGATGGAGGACTACGACGCCCTCGTCGGCAAGAACAGCGCCGGTAAGGCGTCCGCCGCTTAGGCCCTCATGGACTATACGCACGACCGCCTGAAAACAGGATTCTGGGTTCAGGCGCTCGTGCGGCAATGCGATCTCGACGGAATTTCGGTTTTCGTCCGCCGCAAGGGTGACCCGGACGCGGGCGCGGTCCTTCTCATCATCGACAGGCTGAACGGGTCGCAGCGGATCTTG
>JGI12481J13897_1001166_pt1 | contig 6067 bp, 6 predicted proteins | sample TtaePargueraPR_FD_13897 | JGI IMG/M metagenome (IMG submission 13897)
CCAGGCTGCCCAGCTCGCCGCCGAGCGCGCCACCCGTTCCGACCTGCACCGGATCACCAAGGCTTTTGAACGGCTGGAGGCGGCCGACCCGCTGAGTAATGCCCCGGCGGATCACGCGTTCCACCAGGCCATTGTTGAGGCGTCTCACAACCCGGTTCTGGTCCATATCCTGAGCAGCCTGAAAAATCTGATGTTACTGACGGTGCAGGCTTCGGTAGCCAACCTGAACCCGAAGGAGGACCTGCGCAGCCAGATTGGCAAACACCACCGTCAGCTCTACCACGCCGTGCTGCGCGGCCAGGCCCGGGCGGCGCAACGGATCGCCATGGCGCATGTGCGATACGTCCGGGAAGCGATGCAGCGCATTGAACAGCAGGGGGACGAGGTTATCCGGATGGGCGTGTCGCAGGGAACGTCCGCGAAACCGGCCACTGCCGGGGAATGCAGGAAGGATGTTGCAAATCAGGAGTAATAGAGCAGCGACCGCGACACCAGAGGCCGTTCAGTCCGCGGTAGCGGGCGCCACCATGTCAACAAACTGGAGCGCTTCATGCAGGGACAGGAAGGAGTGCAGCACCTCATGGCCGTCGATGGCGACGTCATAGGCCAGCTCCCAGCCGGCGAAGTTATCTTCACCCGGCCGGACGGGGCGTTCGATAACCCGCAGCAATCCCCGTTCCAGCACCACATTCTGCGGTACGCCCATCCCGCAACCCCTTTCAACTCAACAATGAGTGTTTTGTCGTTTCCTGCAGTTTACGGCTGTCCCCTGCTTTCGCCAGCCCGTCACCGGCAATACGTGAACTGCGTCATGACTTGGCAAGCTTTTACATTAATCGACAAAACAGGGCCGCAACAACAAACAGGTACAGTTGTGCGCCGAAATGCCGCGATTAAGCCAACATAGGTATTGATTTCAAAGACAACAATCCGTACAACATGCGCCTTTGTTTTTGCCGGCCCAGGAATGCCACCGCCCCGACCCGTCCGGAGGCGGCAAATGTTCATCGGATGACCAATTTCGTGTACTGTCATACAAAAATCCGAAACGCCAGCGGTAGCTGACAGCATCCAGGAGCAATACATGGCGGAGCAAGCGCCCCTTATTTGCAGGGACATCCACAAGACCTTTGACAAGCTGGAAGTGCTCAAAGGCGTTTCCCTGGAAACCCGCAAGGGCGATGTTGTCTCCCTGATCGGCAGTTCCGGCTCCGGAAAAAGCACCTTTCTGCGCTGCATCAACCTGCTGGAAACCCCGACGTCGGGCGACATTATCGTGCATGGTGACCCAATCCGGTTCACCACCAACCGCAAAGGCGAGCGGATTCCTGCCGATAACAGGCAGGTTGAGCTGATCCGCGCTAAGCTCTCCATGGTATTTCAGAGTTTTAACCTGTGGTCCCACATGACGGTGCTCGAAAACATTATCGAGGCGCCGGTACATGTGTTGAAGGTACCCCGCAAGGAGGCCATCGAGCGGGCCGAGGCCTACCTGCAGAAAGTGGGCATCTATGAGCGCAAGGATTATTACCCGGCGCAGATGTCCGGCGGACAGCAGCAGCGCGCGGCCATTGCCCGGGCCCTGGCGATGGAGCCCGAGGTAATGCTGTTTGACGAGCCCACCTCGGCGCTGGATCCGGAACTGGTGGGCGAGGTACTGAAAGTCATGCAAAGTCTCGCGGAAGAGGGCCGCACCATGATTGTGGTCACCCACGAGATGGCGTTTGCCCGGGATGTCTCCACTCAGGTCCTGTTTTTGCATCAGGGCATTATCGAGGAGCAGGGTTCGCCGGAGAAAGTCTTTGATCACCCGGACTCGGAGCGGATGAAGCAATTCCTGGCTCCCAAGTTTTAAGTGGGCGCAAACCTGCGCTGATAATAAAGCCAACCGGCAGATAAAACGGAGAAGTGACACATGAAGAGACTGATTGTAGCCGCGGGCTGTGCGCTCGCCATGATGACCGGAAGTGTCCAGGCCGCTGACTGGAAAGACATCCGCATTGCCTTCGACGTGCCCTACGAGCCCTTCGAATACAAGACCCCCGACGGCGAACTGACCGGCTTTGAAGTGGAGCTGGCCGAAGCCATGTGTGAAGAGCTCAAGGCCAAATGCGAGTTCGTGATCCAGTCCTGGGACGGCATGATTCCCGGCCTGCTGGCGCGCAAATTCGACCTGATCATGTCGTCCATGTCGATCACCCCGGAGCGTGCCGAGCGCGTGCTGTTCTCCGAGCCCTACTACAACACCCCGGGCGGCTGGTTTGCCCGTAACGACTTCAACACCGATGTGACCGACAAGGCCGCCATGAAAGGCAAGGTGGTCGGTGTCCAGCGTGGTACCACCATGGACACCTACGTGACCGAAGAGCTCAGCGGCGTGGTCACCGTCAAGCGTTACACTACTGCAGACGACATGGTTCTGGACCTGGAAGGCCAGCGCCTGGATGTGGTCTTCGTGGACTATCCGGTAGGCGAGCAGACAGTGATGAGCAAGGAAGGCTTCAAGGAAGTCGGCACCCCGGTCAAACTGGGTGAGGGCGTCGGCGTTGCCATGCGCAAGCGTGACAAGGACCTGGCCGGCAAGGTCAATGCCGCCCTGAAGAAGCTGAAGAATGACGGCACCTACGATGCCATCATGAAGAAATACTTTACCTACGACATCAAGATGTAACCCAGTCGGGGGCGGCCTCCCGCCGCCCCTGAAACACGGAATCCTCCATGTTCGACTTGAAAGGCTACGGGCCGTCCCTGATGGAAGGGGCGATTGTCACCATTGAACTCGCTTTCCTGTCCCTGGCCGTAGCCCTGGCTCTCGGGCTGATCGGAGCCTCCTCCAAGCTGTCCGGCAACCGCCTGTTACGCAACACGGCCACCGCCTATACGACACTGATCCGTGGCGTTCCTGACCTGGTGATGATGCTGCTGTTCTACTATGGCGGCCAGGTGGCGGTTAACAACCTGTCGGACCTGCTGTACGAACTTTACGAAATCGACTTCTTTTTCCAGTTTGATCCGTTCATTTCCGGAGTGGTGACGATCGGACTGATTTTTGGCGCCTACATGACGGAAACCTTCCGCGGCGCCTTCCTGGCGGTAGAGAAAGGCCAGATTGAAGCGGCCCGGGCGTACGGATTTACCCGCTGGCACGCCTTCCGCCGGGTGATGCTGCCGCAGATGCTGCGCCACGCCCTGCCCGGCATCGGTAACAACTGGCAGGTGCTGCTCAAGACAACCGCGCTGGTGTCCATCATCGGTCTCACCGATATGGTGCGGGTGGCGGAAGAGGCCGCCAAGGCCGAACGCATGCCTTTCCACTTTTTCATTCCGGTGGCACTGGTCTATCTGGGCCTGACTGCAGGTTCCGAGCTGTTTATCAAATGGCTCGACAAGCGCGCCAATGTCGGTGTGGTGCACGGAGACTGATCGATGCCCGAGTTTATTGCCGAACTGCTCAACCACAACGACATCTTTAATGCCACCACCTTGATGCATTACTGGGACGGACTGGTAACGACGGTGCAGCTGGTGTTCCTGTCCCTGGTGATCGGGCTATTGATGGCCCTGCCCCTGGCCATTCTGCGCACAGTGAAGAATCCACTGGTGTCCGGACCGGTGTGGTTGTACACCTACCTGTTCCGCGGCACCCCCCTGCTGATCCAGCTGTACATCATCTATTACGGCGTTGCCCAGATTCCCGGCATCCAGGACACCTTCTGGTGGACGATCTTCCGCGAGCCCTTCTACCCGGCCCTGCTGGCGTTCACCCTCAACACCGCCGCCTACACCACGGAAATCATTCGCGGGGCGATTGTGGCCACCCCGAACGGCGAAATCGAGGCAGCCAAGGCCTTCGGCATGAACTGGGCCATGCGGATGCGGCGGATCATCCTGCCGAACGCCGCACGACGGGCAGTGCAAGCCTACTCCAACGAAGTGATTTTCATGCTGCACGCCAGCGCGATTGCCAGCGTAGTCACCATTGTCGACCTGACCGGCGCTGCCCGGGACATCTACTCACGGTTCTATGCGCCGTTTGATGCCTTCATCTTCGTCGCGCTGCTGTACATGATGCTGACCTTTATCCTGGTCTTTGTCTTCCGCAAGCTGGAAAATCATCTGTTGAAGCATCAGAGGCCCGCAGGCTCCTGAGGGGGAGTCCCATGGCAATCACCACTGAACTGTTCGGCAGCGCACCGGACTGGCTGGCCCACACCCTGGCCAACGCCGGTCTTCCGGTGGCGACGAAGAAGGCCCGACTGGCCGACGGTACCCGGCTCACTCGCCAGGCTGCCGGCCTGCTCTATGCCTGCCCACCCGATGACCGGGCCAACCCCAATAACGAAGCCCTGATCGTTTCTGCCGGGGTTCATGGCAACGAAACCGCTCCGGTCGAGGTGCTCAACGGACTGGTCAAGGAGCTGTTGGCAGGCCGGTGGCCACTGGCCTGCCCCACCCTGCTCATTCTGGGTAACCCACCAGCCCTCAAAGCCGGTGAACGCTTCAGCGCAGCGAACATGAACCGGCTGTTCAATGGCGCCCACCACCAGCCGGCTTACCGGGGCCTGGCCGAAGCAGAACGGGCGCAACTGCTGGAAGAAGCCTGCCGCCGGTTTGCGACCCTGCACCCGGACAATCTGTCCCACTATGACCTGCATACCGCCATCCGGCCCTCAAAACGGGAGAAGTTTGCCCTCTACCCCTTCATCAAGGGTCGCCGGGTACCGCGCCCGCAATGTCGCTTCCTGCTGGAAGCCGAAGTCGAAACCCTGCTGCTTCAGCACCGTGAAGCCACCACCTTCGCATCGTTCTCGTCGTCGGTGCTGGGCGCGGAGAGTTTTACCGTGGAGCTGGGCAAGGTCGAGCCATTCGGACGTAACGATCTGCGGCGGTTCCGCGGTTTTGGCGACGCCCTGCGCCGGCGCCTGTGCGGTCAGCCGGCGCCGGAGGTCAGCCCGCCGTTCGATCATCTGACGGTGTTCGAGGTGGTTCACGAGATCCTCAATACCGGGCCGTCATTCCGCCTCCGGGTTCCCGACGATGTCGCCAACTTTACCGAGTTCGCGCCAGGCACGGTGATCTGGGAAGACGCCACCACCTGTTACCGGGTTGGCACCTCACCGGAGGCGATTGTCTTTCCCAACCGTGAGGTTCCGGTTGGCCAGCGGGCAGGGTTGATGATCAGGCCCCTCCAGCAGCTCGGGGCCTGATCAGAACCTTCAGGCAGGGGCATTTTCCGGTGCCGGTACTGCTCCCCGGATAACCTTGGTACACACCGCAGGCACCACCAGCAGGGTAAGCACCGTAGACGCCAGCAAGCCGCTGATGATCGCCCAGGCCATCGGCGGCCAGAGCGTCGAGCTGGAGAACGCCAGCGGCAACAGCCCGGCGACCGTGGTCGCGGTGGTCAGCAGAATGGGCCGGGTGCGCTGTTCGACCGCCTTGCGCATGGCGTTGCCGATATCTTCGCCCGTCGCCAACTCGCGGTCCATCACGTCGAGCAGCACGATGGCGTTGTTGACCACAATTCCCACCAGCGCAATCACCCCCAACAGGGACTGGAAACCAAAGGGGGAACCGGACAGCACCAGCCCCGGGAAGACACCCACGGTGGCCAGGGGAACCGTCAGCAGGATAATGCCAACCCGGCGGAACGAGTTGAACTGCAGCAACAGGAAGAACAGTAACAACAGGACGCCAATGGGTGCCGCCGTCAGCAATGCCCCGTTGGCATCCCCGGAGCCCTCTGCGTCGCCGCCCATTTCCAGCCGGGTACCCGCAGGCAGCGGTTGCTCCGCCAGGATGCCTTGGAGGCCGTCCAGCGCCTGGCTGAAGCTGTAACCGGTCAGCAGGTTGGCGGTCACCGTATTCATCCGTACACCGTTGCGCAGGTAGCGGGCGGCAGGCTCCCAACGGGTTGCTACCGTCGCTACCGCCGATAGCGGTATGGCGTCGCCGCGGCTGTTGTAGATATTGACTGACAACAGGCGGGACAGGGACAGGCTGGTGCCTTCACGGGAACGCAGCACCAGCGGAATGGGATCATCCTCCTGGCGGTACTGTTCCGCCA